>Ga0209697_10003146_pt1 | contig 22755 bp, 22 predicted proteins | sample AliMusrvi5mmetaG_FD_184115 | JGI IMG/M metagenome (GOLD analysis project Ga0209697, IMG submission 184115) | Freshwater lake bacterial and archeal communities from Alinen Mustajarvi, Finland, to study Microbial Dark Matter (Phase II) - Alinen... | ecosystem: Environmental > Aquatic > Freshwater...
GGAAGTACTCGATGAGTGCGATCTTTTCCGAGGAGTCCATGGTTTTTGTTTTACCCTGGTTACTCTCTCAGTATACAATGGTGAAGTTAAGCTTTATTCAATGGGATATTCCCATGCGATGACCTTGCTGATAGGGTCCATACTGCTATAATGGCTACATGAAAGGAAAAACGGTATATTTCTGCGATATAGCACCGGTCATACCGATTCCATTACGGAACCGGCAGGTATTTTCGTATCTTTCCGAAACGGCGATTCCGCGCGGATCGTTGGTCTGGATCCCGTTCGGACCGCGGACTATCCATGGCGTGACTCTCGCCTGCGCCGAGGTGGCGCAGGCCGAACGACCGAGCGGACGCTTCAAATATGTGAAGTCGGTCATACGTGAGTCGTTCCTGATGGACGGACAGATGACACTTGCTGAGTCTGTTTCCAAGGAATGCCTTACGCCGCTTGGCAAGACTTTGCGGCATTTCTTGCCGGCAATCGTCAAGGAACGACAGAACAAAGAAACAGTGGTTCAGGAGAAGTTGAGAATATTACACCTGACGCAAGATGAGCACGAAGCTGTTTTAACCTTGACGGAAGCATCGGACGAGAAGCCTTTTTTTCTGGAGGCCGATATCGAAGCATCGCTTCGCATCGTAGTCGGGGCGAAGAAATCACTCGGAAAAAAGAAACAGCTCCTTGTCCTCGTGCCGGAAATGATCTCCATTCCATTTACGGAGCAGTTCCTGCGTGAACATTTCGGTGCCGATCGTGTCGCAACGCTTCACAGTGCGCTTGCTGACGGCACATATTTTTCCACTTGGGAGCGTATCCGTTCCGGATCGGCAGATATTGTCCTCGGGACGCGCCAGGCGCTCTTCGCGCCTTTCAATCGACTCGGCCTCGTAACGGTACTCGAGGAGGCTGAAACGGTCGGCTACAAACAATGGGACATGAGCCCCCGTTACGATGCCCGACGGGTTGCCGCGAAGCTTTCCGAGCTGCATGGAGGGGCTGCGCTGCTTCTTGCGGGATCGGTCCAGGGTCTCGATACGGCTTTACGCGAGCGACTTGGGGAAATGAGGGTTCTTCGTATCGGTGACGGAGCCACACTTCCCGTTGCACCGATCTCCATGATCGATATGCGTAAGGAGCGATGGAAAAAAAATTATTCGCTCTTTTCCGAGGATTTGCGAAGCGTAATCACGGAAGCGAGACGGGCCGGAAAAAAAATCCTCTTGATCGCGAATCGTGGCGGGATGGATTCCTTTTCCGTCTGCGTCTCATGTAAAGAGGTTCCTCGCTGCCCTGACTGCGACCGAGCACTGCGTTCGACACGCGACGGAGGTTTCCGTTGTCCGGCTTGCACGTATAAGACGAAATCATTCCCTCGCTGTGCGAAATGCGGTTCGATTGAATTCAAAAATATCGGCTCCGGAACCGAAAAGATCGAACGCGAGGCGGCACGGACCTTCGGCAACGGCTCACTTGTACGGATCGACGAATCGATGTTTCGGAAGACGGATAAGGCAAAGTCGTATACGGCAGCATTATCGACTGGAATCCTTATCGGCACCCCTTCCGTCCTCAATATCGGGAATTTGCCGGATACGGCGATAATTGCTATCATGGATGCGGATAATTTCCTTTCGTTCCCGGACTTTCAGGCCGATGAACGGTTCCTCTGGATGGTCGCGAGAGCGGCATCCGTAGCGGGTCCGTCGGGTCGCGTCCTGATACAGGCGTTCCGTCCCGAACGGGAGACGCTCGCGCATATCGCGGACCAGTCCGTCGCCTCGCTCCTGGAAAAGACCGCCCAGGATCGGGAGGCGTTGCGGTATCCCCCGTACTTCCGGGTGTTCCGTATCGTGTTCCGCGACCGGGTCGAGAAGACGGCCGAATCGCTTGCCATCGAGGCCTACGCACGATTGGCCGAGGTCGCCGGCACCTCGAAAACGATACGCGTTTCCGCCGTGACGAAGCCACTCGTTTCGAAAGTGCGCGGACGGCACGAACGGATCATCCTTATAACCGGCTTACGGGGCGAACCTTTTCCGGAGCCGCTTGAGAAGATCCTACTGTCACTACCGAATACCTGGACCTTCGATGCCGATCCACTTTCGCTTCTCTGATACGTCGACGACCAGAGACCAGTATTCTATGATTGAAGTCATCACTACAGAAAACGATCCTCAGGGAATCCTTCGCAAGGGGTCTGTTAGAGTGGAACATCCCACCTCGGTCGAGATGCGTTCTCTCGTGGCGGACATGGTCGAAACGATGTATCAGTCGGATGGCGAAGGATTAGCCGCGCCACAGATCGGCAGGAACATCCGCCTCTTCGTCATCAGGTCGGGTGGACGTGTTTCAGTCTTCTTCAATCCAAACATACTCTCCCGTTCCGAGCGGACTTCGTTTTCCGAAGAAGGATGCCTCAGTATTCCGGGAACGTACTACAACATCGAAAGGTCGGACGCGATAACGGTCGAATTTCAGGACATCGAGGGAAAGAAATGCCGCCTCGATGCGGACGGGTTTCTCGCGGTGGTCATACAGCACGAATACGACCATTTGCAGGGTATCCTTATCGAGGACCGTTATCGGAATCAATCAGTTGCCGCGCGATAACTTATGGATATGTCGAAACCAACGATTCCGGAAAATGGCGAAAAATCCGAACATGTAAGCGGACCGCTTTTCATGTCCTATATGAACATGCTCAGGTCCGACATTCCCGAGGATACCGGTGCGGCATCCGTTCCGAAAATACGGATCATATTCATGGGCACGCCCGAGTTTTCGGAACGGGTCCTCCAGGGGATCCTGTCGCTCGGATACAATGTCGTAGCCTCCTATACGCGACCGGACAAGCCCGTCGGTCGGAAACAGGAACTGACTCTGTCCCCGGTAAAACGACTTTCCATCAACCGAAATATCCATGTCGAGCAGCCGGTCCGATTCGATGCCGAGACGGTTTCCAGACTGAAAGCATACGAGCCGGATCTTATCATCGTCGCGGCCTACGGAAGGATTCTCCCGGAATCGGTTCTCGCGATTCCGGGTTTCGGCTGCCTGAATGTCCATGCGTCACTCCTTCCACGATGGCGCGGCGCCTCCCCGATCCACAACGCGCTCCTGTCGGGCGATACCGAAACAGGCGTCTCCATCATGCTTATGGACGCCGGGATGGATACCGGACCGGTTTTCGCGCAGGAGTCGTTTCCTATCGGCTTCGAAGACACGCGCGAATCGCTACTTTCTCGCATGGCGGCCGACGGAATACGTCTTTTGGGCGATATCATCCCGAAGTGGATCGAGAAACGGATCGAACCGAAGGAACAGGACGCCTCGAAGGCGACCCTGTGTGAACTCATCGAACGTGATGACGGTCGCATCTTCTGGAACGAGACCGCCGAGACGATATGGAACCAATATCGCGGGCTTTCCCCCTGGCCTGGCATCTTCACCTTCTGGAAGCGCGAGGACGGTCTGCTCCGGCTCAAACTGGCCCGAATATCGATACAGAAAACGAATCCGACCATCAAACGGGAATTCGGGGAAGTTTTCGGGATCGGCGAAAAGATCGCCATTCAGACCGGAAACGGGCTCGTATTCATCGAAGAGATACAATCCGAAGGGAAAAGCGCCATGCCAATCCGCGATTTCCTGAACGGCCGTCCCGATTTCATCGGCGCCATATTGGGATGATCCGACATAAAAAATAAGACGTCGCGCTATGGAACAGAAAATGTTCTCGAGACAGGACACCGTCGCCGTCGTGGTCGGTTTCAGTCTGGTAATCGCGGTCTCCGCCTTCTTCCTCCTGAAGGGGACGACCCAGGATACCGCCAAAGGGATCACTCCGACCGCGGAGGCCCCGACTCAGAAACCACTTCCTACGATCGAGACCGACGATCTCCGAAACCGGCTCATCGCCGATCCGTCGGGTATGAAGGTTGTCGATTTCCGCCCGGCCACGATCTTCGATTCCGCGCATGCCGCCGGATCCGAGCGACTCGATACTCCGGGAAGCCTTGCCGGCATCACGCTTCCAAAAGACGGCACGATCATCGTCATCTCATCGGGAAATACCGATACCGATCAGGCCGTTTCCGACACGCTTACCAAGAGCGGAAAGAAATTCCTGTTCGTGAAGGGAGGACTTGTTGGATGGCAGGAGGCCGGTGGGTTCATCGTCGCAGAACCGAATCTTTCCTCTCCGATCGACCGTTCCAAGGTCAGCCTGATCACGGTCGATGATTGGAAGAAACTGTTCGCGACGAAAAATATCGTTTATAAGGTTCTCGACATCCGTCCGGTCGCCGACTCGGCGAAGGCTCCGGTTCCCGGGGCGCTCGCGATTCCGTATGCCGAACTCGAAGGCAGGCAGGCGGAAATTCCGGTCGCGACCAATATCGCGCTTTGTGCCGGAACCGGTGATAATGCGTTCCGTGGCGCGGTCCGACTCTTTGACCTCGGTTCGTTCTCGGTCAAGGCACTCGACGGAAACTGTGCGGATATCATCGGAAAATAACCGCCATACCGGATTCGTCGGATTCGCGATAAGGAAAAAGGGTTCCACTTGGAAACCCTTCTTCTTTGAACCCGACGGCGTTTCGGTTGATTCGGTGTCGCTGTCGTGAATATCATTTCTCCACGACCGCCAGAAGGTCCTTGAAGGCGACAATAAGAAATTCCTCGCCGTCAATCTTCACCTCGGCACCGCCGTACCGGTTATAGATGACGGTCTGACCTTTCTTTACCTTGATCTTCTCGCTGTCGCCGACCGCGATCACCTTCCCCTGCTGTGGCCGTTCCTCCGCGACATTCTCCGGAAGGTAAATCCCGGCGGAAGTCTTTTTTTCCGGTTTCTCGGGAGCGACGAGGATATTTTCCCCAAGCGGTTTCACGTTCGTTTTCGGCATACGGTTCTTCGATTACTGATTCTTTCACTCTCCAGTATAGAAAAATAAGCACTCCAAGTCAAGGAGTGCCAATCTCATGGAGCGGATAACCGTTGATGGATAAGATGACTTATTCCTCGTCTCCTGTTTCCCGCCCGCCGTTCATTGCCCTCTGATTTATTTCACCTTCTGCAGAATCTCCACGGCCTTATCCTTCTGGGGGTCACGGCCGGCACTGATGTCGTCGACGGAGATAGACATGTCCACATCCGGGGAAATACCCTTTTCATTGATCTGGTTCCCGTTCGGCGTGAGCCAGCGGGCGATAGTCACCTTGACCGACATGTCCGTACCGACCAGGATAAGCTCCTGCACGGATCCCTTACCGTATGATTTCTTCCCGATGAGCGTGACGTTCTTCCGGTCCTCGCGCAATGCCCCGGCAAGGATTTCGGACGCGCTTGCGCTGCCTTCGTCGATAAGGACGGCCGTCGGCATGCCGGAGAGTACGTCCCCGCCGAGCGTCTTTTCCGGCTTCCGATCCCCCTGCGCGTTCTCTTCCCACACGACCGTCTGATCGGCCGGTATCATGAGACTCGCCATCGCGACCGCCGCGTCGAGCAGTCCGCCCGGATTGCTCCGCAGGTCGACGATGAGTCCGGTAGGGGCGGGACTGCGTTTCTTGATCGTAGAAACGGCGTCCGCGAATTCCCGCTGGGTCGAGTCGCCGAACCGGCTGACTCGCAAGACGGCGATGCCGTCGTCGCGGAAATCAAGCTTCACGCTTTTCACATTGATGACATCACGGACAACCGTCACGTCGCGCGCGGCATCCTCGCCACCACGGAAGATATTCAGCACGACATCGGTCCCCTTCGGTCCGCGGATCTTTCCGACCGCCTCCTCCAAGGAAAGCCCGGTCGTCTTCGCTCCGCCGATCTTCAGGATCTTGTCGTTCGGACGAAGGCCGGCCTGTTCCGCCGGGGTACCGTCAAGTGGGGCGATGACCGTCAGGACATCGTCACGGATACCCATCTCGGCCCCGATACCCTCAAACTTCCCAGACATGTCCTCGTTGAACGACTTCTGTTCCTCCGGGTCGAAGAACGTCGTATACGGGTCGCCGGTGGCGGCAAGCATGCCCTTGATGGACCCGTAGAAAAGCTTTGTCGCGTCGAGCTTGCCGCGGTCGACGTATTTGTCCTTGAGAATGTTCCAGACCTTCCAAAAGAGGGAAAAGTCTATCGTCTTGTCCTGCGACTCCGTGTTGGAAAACACCACCGAGCCCGGCGAAAGCACGGACGGGATATCCTGACCCGATACGGTTCTTCCCCGCTCCAGACCGAACTCATAGGCGCCGAAAAGCGCCGCGCACAGGAAAAAAACTGACAGGATCCGCCTCACGAGGCGTCGGTTTTTCCGCTCGACGGTTTCCGCATCCGTCCGGGTTTCTTGCGAGACCGGCAGTGATGTCCCCCGATCCTCGCCCGTTGATTCGTTCATCGTGGTCATGATTGATGTTTCGGAAGCGGTTTACCAAGATATTTCAGGAAATACTTCATCGCACTCGATATATGGTACCACGTGAGCCGATTCAGGAAAAGCGAGCCGAGGAACCCGCCTCGCGCGCTCCCTTTCCCGTGATAGTGATACACCGATACCGACGGGACATGCACGACCTTCCATCCGTGTTCCCAGAACCGTCGGCACCAGTCGACGTCCTCCATATAGAGGAAGAAGCGCGTATCCATCGGTCCGACCTCGTCGATAGCCGCTCGGCGCACGAACATCGCCGATCCCATGATCCAGTCCGTCGCACGAGGCTCCTCGTGGTCGTAGTCGCGCATAAGGAACCAGTCGAGGTGATGCCTCCCGAACGGAAACTTTCCGAGAACGGTCCGGCGATACAGGATAGTCCATGGACGATAGAACCGGAAACAGGAAGCCTGTTCGCTCCCGTTGAAATTGATCTGCCTCGGACCGAGCATGCCGATCTTCGGATCGGATGCCATGAACGCGAGCAACGCCGGCACCGAGCCTTCGGTCAGGATGATATCGTGATTGATGAGGAGGAGAAACTCACCATCCGACTCTTCGAGGGAACGGTTCAAGAGTACGGGGAAACCGACGTTTTTCTCGTGCGAAAAAAACCGGACCTGCGGAAAATCGCGCATGACGAGCCGGGTCGGTTCCTCCGTCGCGCTGTCAACGACGAGCACTTCGGCATCCTGGCTGCCGACAAAACGGAACACTGATTCGAGACAGAGCCGAAGCAGCTCCGGGTTCCGATAGCTGTTGACGGCGATGGAGAGTTTCGGTCGCATGAATGTGCCGGCTATCGGTCAATGAAAAGGCATCCGACACGCGCCGGATGCCTACGATGCGCTAGGGAAGGCTCGAGAAAAGCGCGCGGATCTTGTCGTAGTTCTCGCCGACCGGAAGCAGGATATAGCCGGCTTCGGGTGCGCTGTTTTCCGGATGGTAGAGAAGTCCTTCCGAAGTGGTGTCGAGCACCTTCTGCGTGAGCGCGGCGGCGCCGATCTTCTGATAGAGGTCATACAGCCGCTTGAGCTCCCAGCCTTCCATGTCGGTCCGGACATTGTCACCGAGACTGTTCATGATCCCGTTGATCTTCGAGTAATCCGAAAGGAGACCGATGGAAAGGGCTTTCGCCTTGATCAGCTTGATCACTTCCTGCTGGCGCTTGGCGCGGTCGAAGTCGCTCGTCGCGTCGCGGGAACGGGCATAACAGAGCGCCTTCGCCCCGTCGAGCACATTGTCCCCGGCTGAGAGCTGGAATGTCCCGCCACACTCCTCGTCCTTGTTGTAGCAAAGGAGGTAGGACTTTGTCAGCACCTTCTGACCGGTTATCGAGCTCGTCTTGTACTTGTTCTCATACTGCGCCGGCTTGGTCGGGACCGTATAGACATACGGATCGCAGACCTGTGGCAGATGGAATTGCACGCCTTCGGTGAACGGCTGGTCGAGATGGACCGTGATACCTCCGACGGCATTTATGAGATCCTCGAAGCCCTTGAAATCGATAGTGATCGCATACTGGATCGGTTGTCCGGTGATATCCGAGACGATACGTTTCATGTTTTCCATTCCCTGGCCGACGCCCTTCTGTTCGCCATACGCGTTGACAGCGTTTATCTTCTGTTTGTCGGACGTATCCGGGACCGTCACATACAGGTCGCGCGGAATGGAAACGAGCGAGGCTTTCGGCGCGTCTTCCTTCCCGTCCCCGGGATGTAGCGAAAGCACCATGATCGTGTCCGTCAGGAAGCTGCCACCATCCATACCGGCACCGCGTTCGCCGAGCAACAGGATATTGATGCGTCCATCCGACTCGCCTTTGAGCTGGGACGAGGTTCCTGGAAGGGACTTGACAATATTGGAAAAGATATTCCCCTTCCCCATAGAAATCTTATCCATGACGGAGCCCGTTTTCCACAGGAAAACACCCCCGGCAACGACAAGAACCGCGACGATCGAGATGATCGTTATCCGTACGCGATGGTGTTTTTTCGTCAATCCGGCCGTCGGCAGGGCGCTACGATTCTTTCGAAAGGGATTCCACATAGCTTTGGATACGTTACTTAAAATTTGTCGACCGATGATGACGAAGGCATATAACACGAAAGCATATCCCGGGCGCTGGATGCCCAAGAGTACCCGGCGAGTCGGTCTTTTCCGGACCGTTCGCACCGTATCCGCGCGTTTTCGTCAATGAGGAGAGTGTACAACGATTCCGCACATTTGACAACGTTTCCCGGATCGAAGGAAAGTGCCGACTCGCCACCTACCTCGCGAAACGGCGGGATATCGGACGCCACAACCGGGATTCCAGCCGCAAACGCCTCGAGGATCGGGATACCGAATCCCTCGTAACGCGAAGGAAAACACAGCACGCGAGCCAAGGCATAGAGCGCCGGCATGTCCTCTTGAAGGACATATCCCGGAAAAACGACCGCATCGTCGAGATCCTCTTCGCGTATCGCGTCGTCGATCGATCGGTCGTAATGCTTGCCGCCCCTGCCACCGACGAGGACGAGTCCGAGATTCGGATGGCTTTTCCGGAGCGTAGCGAATGCCCGGATGAGGAGCGGGATATTCTTGCGAGGCTGCATGGTACCGACCGAGAGAACGAACGTCTCGGGCAACGCGTGGCGCGACCTCACCCGCGCCAGATCTTCCGGAGTCGGCGAAACGAGGAATGCCGGATCGACCGCGTTCGGCACGATGACGATCCGTTCCTCCCCCACCCCGTATCGCGAGATGATCTCGTCTTTGGTGAATCGGGACGGCGCGACGAGCACGTCGGAACGGCTCATGGTCCGCGGGATGAATATCGAAAGGAACAGACGGTCGAGCGCGCCCACGTATTCCGGAAACGCCCGGAACGAGACATCGTGTATATGTGTCACGACCCTGGTCCGCCGCGGGATGAACGACGGCAGAATGTACTGCGTATGGAAAACGTCCACGCCTCGCCTAAACAGGAACAGTGGCACCGAGACGAGGTTCCACATGAACCGGTTTCCCGCCGGTAGCGTCACGATTTCCGCGTTCTCCGGAAGCCGTCCGTCTTTCCCGAGCTCCGTCCGAAGGCGTGTGAGCGATTCCCCGTCGCCACGGTCCGTCAGGAGCAGGAAACGATCCGTCCGGTCCAGCTCGAGTACCGACCGGACGAGATTCCTGAAAACCGCCTCGTCTCCCGTGCGGTTCCTCCCTATCAAACGGACGTCGATGGCGATGGTTTTCATAGCGTCTCGGTGAAATCGGATTCATGGAACAGGTACGATCCGGCGATACCGAGGAGCGCGAAGAAGAATCCGAGGAGGATACCGGAATTCAACAGATCGAATGCAACGAGACCGGAAAATGCGGTCAGGAGGAAGAACGGGAACGTCCCGTGCAAATGGAAAAAATCACGCAACGCCCGGATTGCAAGCAACAGAAGGAAACCGAGAAGACCAACCAAACCGAGAATCCCACTGCCGAGCCAGACTTCCAAAAATACGTCGCTCGCGTTCAGGCCGGCTCCCCGTTCATCGTGCCCGAGCACGTCCCCGATCGTCCCCCAACCGATCCCGAGCACCAGATGCTCCCGGCCGAGCACGAGAGACCGGTTATAGATTTGTTTTCTGATGGAAACGTTCGGATCGTCCCGGTCGATTTCCACGACGAAACGGCCGGCCGCGGATTCCGAGCCGACCTCCTCGAGATTTATGTGCCGACACCCGAATGAAGCCAGCTCGTCGACGGATGCGACGTGTTCCGGTAACGCAATCGGCCGTTCGCAGGAAACGGTGATGGTCTGCCGTCCCGAGCCGATGCTTTCCGCTCGGCCGAAGAGATCGAAATTCGTGAGTGGAGCCAATGTGACGAGATCGAACGCAAGGACCGCACTGCCACCGATCATGACCGCAAGGATGCCGGCAACCCGTGGCCGTCCGGCAAGGAAGGTAAGGGCGATCGCGACGAAAGCCACGGCACCCGCGCCGAGCCATGCACTCCGGCTCACCGACAGGATGAGCGCGACCAGACACGCGATCAGTCCGAGCGACAGGAAGACCGACCGCTTCATTCGGAAACACTCGCGGGCCGATGACGAGCGCGAGGCGATGAAATATCCTGCCGTGATAAGCGTCGCGAAGACCGATACGAGAAACATGCCCAGCCAATCCGGCTCGGCGAAAAGCCCGTTCGGCCGACCGGGCATGACTTCGAAAAACCCCTTTCCGCCAAGAAAAATGACGTTTTGAGCGATGGCGACGCCGATCGTCAGAAGAGACGACATGATCGAAAACGGAAGGATCCGACCGATATCCTCCGACGAACGGACATAGATCCGGAACAACGCGTAGAGCGCATAAAACGAAAACAGTATGACCGAAAAGCGGAGCGTGGCACCCGGAACGGGCGCGTTCAGGGTGGCGAAGACCGATCCGATCGGAACGAGGAGGAGCAGGATATCCCCGACATGAAGTTTCGGCCTCGACGGCACCGATCGGCGCGCCAGGATCCGAATACCGAGCCCGACGAAGATCGCGACCATCAGAAACTGGTACGGATGGATACCGCTCCCGAAGGAAGCCGGCGCGAGATTCACGATCTCGATCGGTAGTACGGACACGAGGAGGAGGAATATCCACCCCGGCCGATACGCCGCCGCAAGCGTCGTCAGAAGGAACAGGAACGCGAAGTCCGACGCCCCGAGTGGCAACACGCCACCGTACGAAAGGATCGCGAGCACGATAAAGAGCGTCCCGCTTATCGTCAGGAGCATCTTCCCGACCGCCGACATACCGATCACCGGCAGATATTTCCACAGATCCATACGCGTGTTCATACTGTTCCGCACCCTGTCCGTCACCATCATTATTTTTTAGTATCTCTCTCAAATCCCATGTCGAGCCGTATATCCGAAATTTTCGGATTTCAGCCGGCAAGCCGATTTTTCGGCTTATTGTCGCGGTGAGATTTGAGAGCGATATAACGGATAAATCTGTTCCGAGATATCATTATTCACCTTCGGTATCGCAACCTCAAGCAACGCCTGAGCGAACACGTCCCAGGAAAAATCCCCAGCACGAGCCTTGCCACGTTCAATAAGCGTATCACGAAAAGACGCATCATCAATCAGGCGTTCGAGTCCGACCTCGATCGCGGATACGTCGGACGTCTCGACAAGGAGCGCCGCATTACCGGCGACTTCGGGAACCGCTCCGGCACTCTGCCCGGCAAGCACCGGCACGCCCACCGCGAACGCTTCAACTATCGGAATCCCGAATCCTTCATAGAGCGACGGGAACACGAAGAAGAGCGCGCCCCGATAGAGAGCCGGCAGATCTTCCGCGGACACGAACCCGAGCAGTTTCACATGATCATTAAGGCCGAGCCGATCGATGATCCCGACGACATCGGTCGCGAGCCGATTGCCTTTGGCATGCACCCGGCCGGAAATCACCAGTGGCGGAATATCGTCGCGATCATTTCGGAGTTTCGCGTATGCCCGCAACAGCCGCTCGGTATTCTTGCGGATCTCGAGCCCACCGCCGTGATAGACATATCCGGGCACAAGTCCGTATCTCTCGATGATAGCGGATGCGTCTTCCGCGGAAACCGCCTCACGGAAGCGTGGCGCGCAATCCGGATACGCGACAGCGATCCGTTCCTCCGGTATGCCGAGGGTTCGTATCAGGTCCTGTTTGGTCGTCTGCGATACCGCCAGGATCCGATCGGCCCGCGCGATGGCCCGCACGATAACCGCCGAATGGATCGCGTCGGTGAACTTGCCGCGATACTGCGGGAACAGGACCGGCACGATATCGTGCACGACCATGAGGTGCCGTATGCCGGCCGACTCGGGAATGACGATGGGAAAGACGGCCGCCGACTGCGAGAGACTGATGAACGTGTGACACCCGTCTCCCGCCGCTTTCTCCGGAAGCATCCGCTCCCACAGGATACGGCGAGGCACATCGTCCCGCTTCCAGGCGGGAAGGAAGATATGCTTTTCGAAATTCCCCGGCAAAAACGACAGGTCGGAGTATTCCTCGAGATACAGTATGAACCAGTGTTTCGTGGCTTCGGGCGCGCGTGCCAAAGCCCGGAGCGCCTGCTCCGTCACCTGCCCGATTCCGCTTCCGGGCTTCCGCAGAAATGAGGCGTCTATGCCTATGATCATAACATCAGTATAGACGGAAACGGCGAAAAGAGGAATGGCGGATGGGAGGATGACGGAAACTCGGCGGGAAACGCATTCTCACGTTCATCCGTCGGTTCTTTTCCGGACGATTGATTTTTTCGCTCCTTTTCCGTATAATGGCCGTGCAACCAGTAACGATTTTTTATGGCTGAAACAACGGAACCGATATCCCCCAAAGACCGTTCCCTCTCCGTCATCGGCCTCGGGTATGTCGGTTTGCCTATCGCGGTGCGTGCAGTGGAACGCGGATACTCCGTCACGGGCATCGACCTCGATACGCGCAAGGTGGATCTTATCAACAAAGGCAAGTCCCCGATCGAGGACGCAGGTCTTTCGGAAGAGCTGCCGACGTACCCCTTCACGGCAACCGCCGATCCGTCGGTCCTCTCGGATGCGGACATCATCCTCATCTGCGTGCCGACCCCGGTCGACGACATGCACTTCCCGGACCTCGCTCCGGTCAAGGGGGCGGCTGGGATGGTCGCGAAGCATGCCAAGAAGGGTGCGCTCGTCGTCTTGGAGTCGACGGTCAACCCGGGCGTGTCCGAAGAAATCGTCAAGCCGATCCTCGAGGCGGCCGGATTCGTCGTCGGTCAGGATATCCATCTCGCACACTGCCCCGAGCGGATCAACCCCGGCGATAAGAAATGGTCGGTCAAGAACATACCGCGCGTCGTGGGATCGACAAGTCCCGAGGGACTGGATCGGGCACTCGCCTTCTATAGGAACATCGTCGACGGGGAGATCCGGCCGATGAAGTCCATCCGCGAGGCGGAGGCGGTCAAGATCGTCGAGAACTCGTTCCGCGACATCAATATCGCGTTCGTCAACGAGCTCGCCCGATCGTTCGACCGGCTCGGCATCGACGTGAAGGACGTGATCAGGGGCGCGGCGACCAAGCCGTTCGCGTTCATGGCGCACTACCCGTCGTGTGGCGTGGGCGGGCACTGCATCCCGGTCGACCCGTACTATCTCATCGAGCGGGCCAAACAGTCCGGTTTCGACCATCGGTTCCTCAAGATCGCCCGCGAGATCAACAATTCCATGCCGGCCTACGCCGTCGAGCTCCTGCGTGACGAGCTGAACGCGATCCGGTTGCCGCTCAACGGGACCAAGGTCGGCGTGCTCGGACTCGCCTACAAGCCGAACGTGGACGACTTGCGGGAGTCCCCCGCCGAGGATGTCATCTTGGAGCTGAAGCGGTACGGGGCGGACGTGGCGACTTTCGATCCGCATATCCTCCGGCTCTCGACCGAACAGACGCTCGAATCGATACTGGATCGCTCCGACGCGGTCATCCTCGTCACGGCGCATCGCGAGTTCCTCGAATCGGTCACGCCGGAACTGCTCGCCAGGCATGGGGTCCGGGTGTTCATCGACGGGCAGAACGCCTTCGACCGCGAGCCGATGAGGGCGGTCGGGATCGGGTACAAGGGGATCGGACGATAATTCACCGACACGATATGTTCTCTCTGCTCCGTACCGTCATCTGGGTCGTCGGCGCGTTCACGGTCGGCATGTTCGTGCTCCGGTATTTCGGGTACGAACCGAACTGGAACTATTGGAATTCCCAAAAGGAACACTGCGCCACCATGGCCACGGACTGCCGGGATACGCTCGTGCGCAAAGGGACAGACGGAGCCGTCACGCAGTGCCAGTGGAACTGCGTCGACCTCGGACTCATGATCAGAAAGATATAATCTTAATCACCCGATTGCGGTATGAAACTTATCGTGAATATTCCCGCCTACAACGAGGAAGACAAGATCGCGGAAACCATCGGCCGGATCAGGAAGAGTTTCGAGTCCGATTTCTATCGGACCGGGCCCGGAACGCTCCTCACTGAGAAACGGATCCAGGTCATCGACGACGGCTCGACGGATGCGACCGCGACACGTGCCGAAGAGGCGGGAGCCGACCTCGTCATCTCGTACAGACCGAACCGGAAGCTCGCCTATTCCTTCAAGCGCGCGGTCGAGAGCTCCCTGGAACACGGCGCGGATTTTATGGTGAACATCGACGCCGACGGGCAGTTCGACCCGGACGATATCCCGAAACTACTCGGGCCGGTCATCAGCTTGGAATGCGATATGACCATCGCGAACCGCTTCGGGAACATCGCCGCGAAGGATATTCCCTGGATCCGGAGTTTCCTGAACCGGTTCGCCGCCTCGATGGTCGGTTTCTTCCTCAATACGAAGACTGAGGACCTCACCTGCGGCTTCCGCGCGCACAATCGCGAGACGCTCATGCGGCTCAATCTCGTCAACGTGAATTTCACCTACACGCAGGAAACGATCATCGACGCTATCGGGAAGAACCTCAAGCTCCGGTGGATACCCATCGCCGTCACCTATCATTCCGACCGGAAACCGAAAATTACCAAATCCATCGTCAAATTCGTTTCGAACGGGTTCGGAATCATCCTGAAGGCGGTGCGCGACGTCCGCCCGATGAAATTTTTCGGCATTCCGGGACTCTTCATGATCGGCCTTTCTGCCATCTTATTTCTCGTCTTCCTCGCCTCCTACTTCCAGGATTTCAAGATATCCCCGTATCGGAACTACCTCTCCTTCTCGGCGATCTTCTTCGTCGTCGGACTGCAGTTCGTCGTGTTCGCCCTGCTTGCCGACATGGTGCGATCCAACCGGCTTCTCGTCGAAGAACAGCTATACCTCACCAAGAAGCGACTCTACGAGGAAAAAGCGGACGAAACGGCACCGGAGAAAATATGAGACTGGGATATGAAAATACTCTTCATTTCGCGGGCATACCCTCCAGTCATCGGTGGCATCGAGAATCATAACCGCGACCTCGCACTGTGGCTTGGCAAGAAGACCGACCTGACGCTTGTCGCGAACCGACACGGAAAAGGCTTCCTTCCGATTTTTCTTCCGTATGCCTTTATTCGGGCGCTGTCCGGGCTATATCGAAACGACGTTCTCCTGGTCGGTGATGGGGTGTTGGCGCCGGTCGTATTCGTACTCTCGTGGTTCCGTCCGAAAATAAGGACGGCCTGCGTGGTGCACGGACTCGATCTCAGATACGGTGGTTCGAGACCGGGCATCCTCTCCGCGTGTTATCAGGCGATAAATCTTCCGTCCCTGCGCGCGATGGACCATATCTTCGCGGTAAGCGAGTTCACGAAGACAGAGGCCGTCAAGGTCGGCATCGACCCCGATCGTATCACCGTCATCCAAAACGGCATTGATTCCGAGGAGCTCGTCATTCCCCGAGACCGCGCCACGCTCGATACACTTCTGGGGACATGGACAGACAAACGCTTCGTCATCGTCCGGATCGGACGTTATGTGAAACACAAGGGCGTCGAGTGGTTCATCAGGAACGTCGTCCCCCGTCTGCCGGACGAGGTCCTGTTCGTGGCCGCGGGCGGAGTGGTTTCCGGACACGCCGCCGGCGATGAGGATTATTTTCCGCGCTGTACCCACACCGTCTCGGAACTAGGGCTCGAAAAAAGGGTGCGGCTCCTCACGAACCTTCCCCGACACGACATCCTGACCCTGCTCAACTCCGCCGACCTCGCCGTCTCTCCGAATATCCCCGTTCCGGGAACGATGGAAGGTTTCGGCATCAATGTCATCGAGGCGAATGCCTGCGGGCTTCCGGTCGTCGCTTCCGATCTCGAGGGACTGACCGAGGCGATTGTCAACGGGGAAAACGGCACGCTTCTCGAACCGGGAAACGCGGACGCATACGTTTCCGAGATCACGCGACTGATGGAAAATCCGGAACGGCTGAAAGCCGAAGGCCTGAGGGCAAAGGATTTCGTACTGGATCGTTTTCATTGGGACGCGCTGTCGGACCGGTATATCCGAGTATTCGAGGCGGACCGTCTTCATTGATCCGGTTGGTATTTCGGTCGCTTTCCCGTATACTGTCGGTATGATACTCCTCCTGTTTCTCATCGTCACGCTCTCCATCCCGCTCTCCGGATTTTTCCTGTTTTACGGCCTTTTCGGGCGGTCTTTTCCGGTTTCCTCGCTCGAACGGTTCGCGTTCTCGTTCGCGCTCGGTCTCGGTTCGCTCGATTTCTCGATGATCGCGTTCGGAAAGGCCGGGATAGTGCTCACGTCCCCGATCATGTTGGCGTCACTCCTTGTCGTACCGTTTTCGGCTTTCATTTTGCGACTGACATACGACCGATATATACCGGCGACGTGGAAAAGGACCGAAAAAACAACGGCTGAAACCGCCCGTCACGAGCCTATTCGTTTCTCCCAGACACAGCGAAGCCTGTTCCTGCTTCTGATCGGGCTGACGATCTTCCTCAAGACACTCTTCCTCGCGGATGCCGGTGTGCCGACCGCGACCGACCTCGGCCATCACATGTATTGGTCCAAGGCCATCGTCGACACGGGCCGTCTCCCGGACTATTCCAAGCGTGAGATCGTCGATATCGGAAACGGTCATTCGGCACTCTCCGCTCCGGAACCGATTTCCGACTTCATCATCGGTGAACACCTTCCGTTCGCCGCCGTTGCCGCGCTCTCCGGCGTGTCGTTTTTTTCCGCGTTCCCGGTCTCGTTCCTGCTCCTCATCAATATCCTTTCGATTGTCGCGCTCTTCGCTCTTTCGGTCCGCCTCGCCTCGTTCCTCTTCCCCGAAGGATCGATTTCCCCGATATCCGTCGGCCTCGCCGTCCTTTTCTTCGCCGGTCCGCTGTTCGCGTTCGCCTCTCCCGAAGCGAAATTCGTTTCCGGCGGTGTCGTCGGGAATCTCGTGGGGAACCTGATAATCCCGCTCGTCTTGTCGGCATTCCTCCGATCATTCATGGAAGAGGATGCCCGTTTTCTCGGACTCGGTATACTGCTCACGTTCACGCTCGCCTATACGCACCATCTGTCGACGTTCGTCCTCGCCTTCGTGATCGCCGGAATCTTCCTCTCGCTCATCGCCGTCTCGATCCGTCGCCTGCCGACACTCGCCATACGGATCGGGAAGCTGTTCCTTTCCCCATACCCGCTCCTCGCGCTCGGATTCGCCGCAGCTTTCTTTTTCTTTGTCGCCAAGCCGACCTATATCGAAACGAACGCCGTCAGTACCGCGGTCGGAACGGCGGTCAAGGCGACCCGGACCGGGCTCTCCTTCCTACAGACCTCCGAATCGGCCGGAGCGGCGCGTATGGCGCTCGGCCTTGCCGCGCTCCTCATCGCCACTTCGATCCGTCCCATCCGCCGGTCACAGGCCTTCCCGTTCATCCTCGGATGGGGCGGCATCCTGCTCATCATGGCGCTCCGACCCACCTGGCTCTTCCTCAATATCCCATCGGATCGGATCGGCACCTATCTTTCCTTCCCGTTTTCCATTCTTGCCGGCCTGTTCCTCGCTGGATTCCCGTTCCTGTTCCGCGATCCGAAGCGACAACCGGCAAACGTGTTCCTTCCCGGGAACATATTTCTCTTCGCCACACTCGTCCTCTTTTCCTTCTCGACCTGGAACGGCTCGCAGGACAATCAGGCCGCCCTTCCGAATCCCGGAAAGGCGCAGGATGCCGTCGAGGTCTTCTCCGCCTCGCGCTATCTCGCGGAACGGCCAAAACCCGGCGACCTCTTCCTCAAGGATCACAACTACCTCGCCGCGGATTCCTGGATGAAGCTGTTCTTCATGCGTGGCTATGCCTATCCGCTTTCCCGTGGCTATTTCAAGCGCTATACGGACGACACGAATCCACGCGAACAGTGCACGCTCCAGATGATCTCGGTACCGAACCTCCCCGAGGGCCAGGCCTGTTTCAAGGATGTCGGCGTGAACCTTCTGGCGGTCAACCCGACCTACGACGCGACACAGTTCGAAAGTTCCCACGACTTCTCGCGAATTTATTCCGGAACGACCATCCAAATCTATGAACGGAACCGATAAACCGACCAGACCGTCCGAACGGACGCTCGTCGGACTCAGGAAACGCGACACGGGAGACGGGGTGACGGTATTCGCCGTCCTTGTTTTCTTCGTCATCGCGTCCGGCGGACTCTTCTCCCGGATTGACCACGGACTCGATCCAGACTACGGGAAAAACTGGTGGACACTCGCCTTCGAAACGCGCGACCCGGCATCGGATGCCTTCATCATCGAGAATCATTCCGCGGCCGCACGCTTCACCTACACCGTATCCCACGACGGCAATACGCTGAAGACCGGTACGGTCACGATCGATAAGGGAAAGAACGCGACGGTATCGCCCGAGACACCGGTCGAGGCCGGCCGTACGTCCGTTTCCATCACGGCCGACGACGGGACAAAAAAGGAAATCTATCGGGAACGATAGTGTCATATCGGACGGAAACGCGGCCGAGACATGAAATGAGGTGAACAGAGGAGAACACCGAAAACTTTTGACAGGAATACGGATTCCTGTTTTACTGTGTCATCGATCTTTACCAACCAAACACAAGGAGCAACTCATGCCCAAAGACAATAAGAAACTGCCGGAAATAAACGGCGCCGTCGTCGCGATCGTCCTCAGGGAACTCGTCCGACGGGCGATCGTAATCACAAGAAGGCAAATGCCGGACTTCGAAGTGACCCCGAAGCTCGGATACGACGGGGAGATGGACGATATCAAGACCACTGCCGACGAGCTCGGACAGCGGTCCTATGTAAAACTGCTTCAGGAATGTTTTCCCGGCTTCGGCATCATCGGCGAGGAGGAAGGGCTGATGATCCAAGCGGACGGAATGGCGAACGTTTACTTCACGGTCGACCCGCTCGACGGGACGAAAGCGTATCTCCGTCGACAGTCCCACGGGGTCGGTTCCATGGTCGCGCTCGTCGTCGATGAAGTCGTCGTCGCGGCCTATGTCGGAGACGTGAACACCCGGGAAATTTTCGGATACCGTCCGGATTCCTCTTCCGTCTGGAGACTTATCGACAGCGAGAAATTCATAAAACTCGACGATAATCCCCTGTCCGTTCCCATCGACAAGTCGTATATACAACTGCGGAAACGCGAGAAAGACTATGGCACCGTCGCCCGCCAGACGATCGACTATTTCAATTCGGTCTCCATCGACAGCGGAAGTATCGGCACCTGGTCGGCACGACTCTGGAAAGGGGAAACGGGAGCACTGCTTCTGACCCCCTCATGGGAAACTCCGTGGGATTCGGCCCCGATCATCGGCATTTCGAAAAAGCTCGGGTATGTCTTTCTCAGACCACGCATGGACGGATGGGAGGAGTATGAACCGATAATTTCGCGTACCACCCTCTGGAAAGATCATGAGACACTGATCATTCACCGGAACCGGATCAAGTCCCTCGAAAAACATATGCGCATCACATATGGAAGTGATCGGGAATGACCCATGATCAAAAACTGCCGGATTATCACGGCTCTTCGGTAAATTCTCGCTTCTCCACAACAATAACGCCCAGTTTCATCGCCGGGCGTTTTTTATCGATTGCCCATCCGATGGTTCCCAAAGCATCCGTCTTGCGCTACAATGAAGATACTATCCGTCGGATGCATGCCGTTTCCATATCATATATGAGCCCTGAAAAGAACATTCTCCTCGTGACCCGACCGCTGTGCCCGCCGTGGGACGAGGCATCCAAGATTTTCGCCTACTTCCTGGCGAAGTCGCTCCCAGGTCTCCCGATTTCGATCCTGACGCACGGGCAGATTGACGGGCTTCCGGATACGGTCGCCCAGGAGCCGGTCTTCAGTTCCGGAGAGTTCGATCTGCTGTCCAAGACACAACTCTTCCTCGCGATGTTCCGGTTCCGCGGACGGTTCGACATCACGCACTACCTGTTCACTCCGGCCAAGCTCAATGCCTTCGCGATCAGGACGTTTCTCCGACCGACGCGTGGCAAAACCATACAGACCGTCGCGACCCTGCGCAAGGACCTCTATTCCGAGAAGAACCTGAAAAAAATGCTTTTCGCCGATCGGATCATCACCTATACCGACCGTTCGAAGGATCGCCTCCGGGAGATGGGATTCACGAATGTCGAACGTATCTATCCGGGCATCGATCTGGATCATTTCAGTCCGAAGCCTAAGGACCCGGCGCTCCTCGAACGATTCGGATTCAAGGACGGCGACTTCATCGTCTCTTATATCGGCGAATACGCGCGACTCGGCGCGACCGACATGCTCGCCGACGCGATTATCTCGTATCACCGGAAACATCCCGACTCGAGCGTCCGATTTTTCTGGGCCGTCCGTCTCAAGAACGAATCTGACAAGGAGAAGAAACGGGAAATTGTCCGGAAGTTCGCGGAAGCCGGCCTCGAAGACCGGTTCTATTGCTCCGACACGTTCGCGGACATGCCCGGTGTCTACAATCTCTCCGACGTCATCGCGTTCCCGGTCGTCGACATGAAGGGCAAGTTCGACGTCCCGCTCATCATCATCGAGGCATACGCCTGCGGCAAACCGGTCATCCTTTCGGATATTCCCCTCTTCGGCGAATTCTCGAACGATTCGATATCCATCACGGTCCCGCGTGGCAACGGCGACGCGTTTCTCGCCACGGTCGACCGACTCGAGAAAGACCGGGAGAGACTCACGGAAATGGGCCGGGCCGCACGAACGTATGCCGAGCGCGAATTCGACCTCAAGGACACCGCGAAACGGTATGCGGAGATATACGGGAATCTCTGACCTCACAAGATGCCAGACGCATTAATCACACGAATATGACCGAAGAGCAAAAGACCCATATCGCGACGGTATCGATTCTCGTGAAGGAACGCGGAACACATGCCGGGGAAGTGAACGAGATCCTGACCCGGCACGGCGACCGCATTATTGCCCGTCTCGGCGTACACCTGGAACGTGCCGGCATAGCGAGCTATGGCGGGCTCATCACCGTCATCACAGAAGGGACGATAACGGATATAAAAGCCCTTACCGACGAACTCGACGCCCTCTATGGCATCGTCGCCAAGACGAGCGTACTGGACTAGGTAGCGCGGATCAACCGAGTATCATAAACAACTATGCCTGATATACGTTTTCTCGGTCACGCGGCATTCGAAATTCATATAGCCGACACACAGATACTGATCGACCCATGGATAACGGGAAACCCGAAGAGCCCGCTTTCGTCCCCCAATGATATCGTCGCTACCAACCTCATCCTCGTCACGCACGACCACTATGATCACGGTTTCGACGATGCGGTACATATCGCGAAACGGACCGATGCGACCGTCGTCGCGATATCCGCTTTCGCCGACAAATTCAAAAAGGAAGGCATTACCAAACTTGTCTCAGGCAATCTCGGAGGTACTGTGGAAACACATGATTTCCGAATCACATTCTTCCCCGCCGTCCATTCAGTGCCGACGGGATCGCCATGCGGATTCGTCGTACGGCATCCGGAATTTTCTTTCTACCATTCCGGTGATACCGCTTTTTTCGGAGACATGGCGCTCCTCACGGAGGAACACCTCGACCTCTCGATCCTTCCCATCGGATCGACCTTTACCATGGATATGCGTGACGCGGCTCGTGCGGTCGAAGCGATCAAACCTGCAACCGTCATTCCCATGCACTACGACACCTTCCCGAAGATAGAGGCCGACCCGCAGGAGTTTGTACGCCTTGTCGATGACACCTCGCGAGTCGTCATACTCGCCCCGGGAGAAACCGTCTCACTCTGATATCCTTCTCCGATATGAACGTACGAGATACGGACGGGATCAGGATGATGGAACATGAGATAATCGACGTGATCCGGGAAACGTTCAAAAAGAACCTCGTCTCCCTGCTCGTCGTGGGAAGCTATGCAACCTATGATTTCGTCAAGGGATATAGCGATTACGACCTGCTCGTATTCGTAATGGATCAGTCACGGACACGCACTAACGTCACGCTTGATGAACTTTCAACAAAGTATTCCATCGATATCAGGTGCTCGGTCCGACCGATTGAGGATCTGAACAACAGGATCCTCAACAATGATCAGGCGACCCGGTTCATCGGGAATCTCGGCCTCCTCGATCTGAAGCTTCACGCCCGTCCGTTGTATGGAGAGAACGTCGCCGACGCGATACCGGATATCCGTATAATGGTCGGGAAATCCTGGACACGAAATCTGGTACAATGAGATGGATTCCGAGGACCACAAACATATGACCAAACAACCAAAGAATTTCACGCCACAGGAAAAATCCCAG
>Ga0209697_10003149_pt1 | contig 22748 bp, 19 predicted proteins | sample AliMusrvi5mmetaG_FD_184115 | JGI IMG/M metagenome (GOLD analysis project Ga0209697, IMG submission 184115) | Freshwater lake bacterial and archeal communities from Alinen Mustajarvi, Finland, to study Microbial Dark Matter (Phase II) - Alinen... | ecosystem: Environmental > Aquatic > Freshwater...
ACTGTCCCTTCTTATTTGGTTTTGAATTTCTTAAAATCTCTATCGCTTCGGTGTAGGTAATCCTGACAAAGTCATTCTCTGCTACAAATCTGAGTTTTTCGATCAGTTCCATCGACCGCTGATCGACAGGTTTCACCTTCTCCTCTTCGGTCAGGCGATTGCTGAGGAACAACAAATCGTCCATGCAATGTTCCAGGGCATAGTTGATCAGGTATTTTAAGAACTCCTCGGCCAGATCCATGTTGTCGGTCAGGTCACAAAAGGCAACCTCGGGCTCAATCATCCAGAACTCGGCAAGATGCCGGGAAGTATTGGAATTTTCCGCACGAAAAGTGGGGCCAAAGGTGTAGATTTTGGAGAGTGCCATCGCAAAAAGCTCGCCCTCCAACTGGCCTGAGACCGTCAGGTTAGATGCTTTGCCAAAAAAATCCTGGCTAAAATCAACGGCTCCTTCCTCATTCAACGGGGCATTTAAGGCAGGGAGCGTGGTTACCCTGAACATTTCGCCAGCCCCTTCCGCATCGGAGCTGGTGATGATGGGCGTATGAACATTGAAGAATCCCCGCTCGTTGAAAAAGGAGTGAATGGCAAATATCATCGCGTGCCTGATCCTGAAAATGGCACTGAAAGTCGCCGTCCTCGGCCGAAGATGAGCCATCTCACGTAAAAATTCCAGGGTATGCCGCTTGGGCTGAATCGGATATTTGTCGGGATCTGATAAACCGATCAGCTCCAGGATGTTTGCTTTCAGCTCAACGGTCTGCCCTGATCCCGAAGAGGCAACCAGGATGCCCGTCACGCCAATGGCTGCTCCGGTATTGATGCTTTTGAAAATCTCCTCGCCAAAAAGTTCAACTTCAGCAACAACCTGCAGGTTATGGATGGTGGAGCCATCATTCAGGGCAATAAAATTAACATTTTTGCTTCCTCTTCGGGTACGAACCCATCCCTTGACCGTGATCTCAGCGCCAACCTGACCTGATTTTAAAATTTCTGCAATCTGAACTTTTTTCATTTTAAATATTTCTTCTTGTGAAACAGCCTGTAAAATCTCAATAACCTATGATAAACACAAAATTACACATTTTGACGTCTGTTCGCACCATCTTAGGGCAAAAACAGTTTGAAGATGTGCGAATTTCCAGACTTTCCAAGCCTTGTGTGTACCGAATAACCTTTCCGGATTTGTCTCCTGTCAACACTTTTGCTACGCAAAGGATACCCACATAACAGATCAGTGAAGAAAAAGATTTGAGTTTATGTAAAATAGTTTCTGAATGGCCTCCGCCATTTTCCAATCCATATAATTGTGGTAAAATTGATGAGAGACGTTGCATGCAACTTCTCTGCTGTCGCCACGCTCAACTCTTCACTCTTAGTTCTTCACTCTTCACTAATACCCCTTGTCCCCTAGTCCTATAGTCTTACAGTCCCAAAGTCCTCCGCTCTTCCCAGTCTAACCTGCTCTATGCTATTTTTCTGCTAACTTTGTCCAAATTTTGTAATCATGACAATTTCAAACTGGGTAGAATTGTGTGACCAGCTGGGCAAGCAATTCGATATCGATATAGATTTAAACGGTGTACTTTTCCTGGTAGGCATCCGCGAACGCGGTCTTACCTTTCAGCAGTTCTCCAAAGAAGAGAAGTTGAACCTCATCCACCTGGGTAGTTGCACCTTGTACCAGGAGATGGGCCTGACGGAGAAGACAGGAATAGATGAAGAGGGATGGCCTATCTTTACCCAAAAATCCCTGGCACCCGCTATTCCAGAGGAGAGGAAACACAAGGTGCTGCAGGATTGTGCCGTGCGCTATTTTAAAAAAATCTACGAGATTCCGCCATCCATTTAGGAGAGAAATGCGATCCAGGCCGGAAGTATAAGCACAGAGAGAAAAGTAGAAAGCAGCACCAACCGTCCTGCCAGTTTGGTGTTGAGTCCGTACTGCTGGGTCAGGGCGTAGGCCGTTAATCCCATTGGCATCGCTGCATCCAGGATCGAACAGCGCAACGGAATTTCTCCCAGCGAAGTGGTTCTGATGACCAGCCAGAAAATGGCCGGCAGTACCACCATGATCAAAAGTGTCAAGCCAAAAATTGGCACCCACTCCCTCACACTTCCGATCTTTTGTGACCCCATGAAGATTCCCAGCGAAAGCAAAACCACGGCTGTAACCGATTGGGCAATCATGTCGAACGATTTCATCAGGCTACTTTGGGGAGATAATTTCAGTCCTGAGGCAGCCAATCCGAGAACCACCGCGATCAACAAGGGATTCGTGGCAAGTTTGGTAAGGATCGTCCGGAAATGGATTTTCCCTTCTCCGGCTACCTCTATGAGCACCAGTGCCAGCGAAAACATCCAGAAAAGATAGATAGAGGTCAGGATGACGGCCGTTCCCATTACCTGCTGTCCCATCGTGTTGATCATCACGGGGATACCTAAGTAGGTAATGTTACCGAAAGCCAGCGCCAGAATCAGGGTTTGTTTGGTCTTCACGGTAGTTTTAAATAAGGCCCCAACCGGGAAGGCCATTAACATACATGCAATCAGATACAGAGAGTTCCCCAGGATCAGGGTGGAGTTTTCCGAATAGCTGAAATCCAGCTTGGCTAGGGCAGAGAAAATCAAAGCTGGAAATCCGATCCTGAGTGCATATTTATTCAGGATATCTACCCAGGCAATGGTAGCCGCCTTGAGCCGGATCATTACGATCCCAAACGAGATGATCAGGAAGAGGGGAAGGATGGTGTGGAGGGCGAGGAGGAAGGAGGACATAAATGGATGATGAATAATGGATGATTGGTCATAAATGATGAATGATGGAAACCATCATTCATCATTTATCATTTTTTCAAAATTCCTTCTATCTCTTCCAACTCTTCCCCCGTAAAATAAAGGTTCTTCTGCGCCTGAAGATTGTCATTTAGCTGTGCAACCGAGCTCGCACCAATCAATACAGAGGTGACTCGGGAATCTTTCAGCAGCCAGGCGATGGCCATCTGGGCAAGTGTTTGTCCGCGCTTCAGGGCAATCCGGTTCAATGCCCTGGCTTTTTCGATGGCCGGAGTGACCTGCTCGGGCCTCAGATAGCCCCAAGATTTGGAGGCCCTGGATCCTTCCGGAATATCATTCAGGTATCTGTCGGTCAGCAATCCCTGTGCCAGAGGCGAAAAGGCAATTACTCCGATGCCCTCCTTTTCGACGGTATCCAGCAGTTCTTCTTCTACCCATCTTTCGAACATCGAATATTTGGGCTGGTGGATGAGGCAGGGAGTACCCAGGCTGCGCAGGATCGCAGCAGCTTCTCTTGATCTATCCGCCGGATAGTTCGAAATTCCTGCATACAGCGCCCGCCCCGAACGAACTGCCTGATCGAGCGCCATCATCGTCTCTTCCAGCGGCGTATTCGGATCCGGGCGATGGGAGTAGAAGATATCGACATAGTCTACTTTCATCCGTTTCAGACTCTGGTCGAGGCTGGAGAGAAGATATTTGCGGGAACCCCATTCTCCGTATGGACCCGGCCACATCAGGTAACCGGCTTTGGTGGATAGGATGAGTTCATCCCGGTAGGGTTTGAAATCTTTTTGGAAGATACTACCGAAATTTTCCTCTGCAGAACCTGGTGGCGGACCATAATTGTTGGCCAGATCGAAATGGGTGATGCCATTGTCGAAGGCGAAGCGCAACATGCTCCTCCCCGTTTCATAGGTGTCAACCCCCCCAAAATTGTGCCAGAGTCCGACGGACAAGACAGGGAGTTGAAGTCCGCTGCGACCACAGCGGCGGTATTCGCACTGGTTGTTGTAACGGTCGGAAGCTGCCAGATATTCCATATTGTCTTATTTAGATTTTGGTAAAATTAAGAAAAATAGAGGCCTGCAAAGGGTAAAATATGCGAATCTTGCCGTCCTGATTATTTTTTTATATTTGTTTACTCGATATCCTCTGGTGATCTTGACAGAATAAGATACGAATACAAATAAATCAACGAAACCAAGGCAAGCCAGCTACAAATTTGGCAGGACCTTTATCTCCAAGATATTTTTAACCATTAATAAAAATTTAAACATGAGACAAGTTGCCATCGGATTAGATATCGGGGGAACCAACACGGCCATCGGAGTAGTAGACAGGGAAGGGAATGTTTTGTATGAAAAACTGCCCCAGTTGCCTACTCCCCAAAAGAAGGAAAATCCGGATGGCCGAATGGATATCTCCGAGAAATTGGTAGAAAATTTCATTTCTCTCATTGCTTCAGAGATCCGTATCGCCATTGAGACCGTCAGCAAAATCAACCCCGACCTCGAGGTGATGGGAATTGGCATCGGTGCTCCCTATGCCAATTACTACGATGGTTCGATCGGTATCACGGCCAACCTTCCCTTTGTTTCCGTGGTTCCACTCACAGAGCTCATCCAGGCAAAGTTGCCTGACATCTCCATAGTAGAAGTTACCAACGATGCCAACGCAGCTGCCCTGGGCGAAATGATGTATGGCGGCGGAATCGGAATGCGAAACTTCGTAATGATCACACTTGGAACAGGACTTGGAAGTGGCATCATCGTCAACGGAGACCTGGTTTACGGACACGACGGACTGGCCGGAGAACTCGGGCATGTAACGGTAGTTCCAGATGGCCGAAATTGCGGTTGCGGATCCAAGGGTCACCTGGAGACCTATTGCTCTGCCACCGGTATCAAAAGAACCGTTTTTGAATTGCTGGCCAAAACCAACAACACAGAAAGCCCCCTGGCCAATGTTTCCTTCAACGAAATGACCTCCAAACTGGTGTATGATGCTGCCATGCAAAACGATCCCATTGCCCTTGAGGTGTTTGAAATCACGGGCGAAATTCTGGGCAGAAGCCTGGCCGATACGGTTCATTACCTAAGTCCGGAGGCCATTTTCCTTTTTGGCGGACCTATCGCAGCAGGCGAACTGCTCTTCCGTCCAACCCGTGAAAGCCTCGAACGGTACGTATTGCCTTTCTACCGCAACCGGATTAAAGTACTTCCGTCCAAGCTGAAGATGGGTTCTGCAGCCATTGTTGGTGCCAGCGCATTGGTCTGGAAAGAGATTGATAAAAGAAAATCCTAAGTGATTTCAACACGGCCTTCTTCTCACTACTCCATCCATTTTGGAGTTTGGAGAAGGTAGCCGCTTTCTAAACCATTCTCCATGAAACGAGTCACCTTGGTTCGTCATGCCAAAACCATCTCACACGGGTACGATCAGGACTTTGACCGTACCCTGACCGACCGTGGAGAAAATGATGCCAAACGAATCAGCCACGTGATGGCATTAGCCGGAATTGTGCCTGATTTGATTATCGCGAGTCCGGCCGTCCGCACCACCCAGACTACTCGTATCTATGCCAAAGAATTTGGCTATCCTACCGGGAATGTCAGGTACGAAAAGAAGCTCTACTCCGGTATGCAAACCTCCACTTTCCTGCTTATGCTTCAGGAACTGGAGGATCATCACCTAACCGTGATGGTGGTTGGCCACAATCCTACCATCTATTATTACCTGGATCTGCTCCTTCCTGAATTTTCGCTGGATGTACCCACCTGCTCGACGGTAGTGATCGAATTTGATATTGACCGTTGGGATGACCTTGAGGAACATGCAGGTAAAATATTCAAAAGGTGGGTTCCTGATCTGCTGTAAATTTTATACCAGCCCCCTAAACCTCTTCCTGTATTCCGAAGGCGTTACGCTCGTATGTTTTCGAAATTGCTTGTTGAAATGACTCAGGTTATTGAATCCGCTGTCGAGGCAAACATCGAAAATTCCTATATCGGGATTCATCAGTAATTTACAGGCAAATTCAACTTTGATCTTGTTCAGGTATTCCATAATCGAACTTCCGACATTCATTTTGAAAAATCTGCAAAGTGATCCTTCTGCCATATTCACTAGTGATGCCAGTTTCCCGAGGTTAATCTCCTCCCGGTAGTGGTGCATCAGGTAATCATGCAGCAACCCAATTCTCTGGTTTCCGGTGGTAAACCGTTTTCGCATGTACTCTTCACTCGCCAGGGGTATGTTGGATGCACTCCTTCCGATGAGATCCATCATGCACAGAAACTGGTTCATCCTTTCAAAACCTTCCAGATAAGGAAGCTGAAGCATAATGGCACTTACCTCATTCAACGTCTGCCCGACAATTTGAATGCCGCGATCGGCAAATTCAATAGCTTTCTTCACATTTTTGAATTCAGGAAGTGCCAGCATCTGGGGAATCAGGAGATTGGTAGAAAACTGCAGAAAAACCATCTCGAGCGTTCGTTCCGAAATAACTCCCTGCTCCTTTTCGGCAATCCAGACATGCGGAATGTTGCCACCGATAAAAACCAAGTCCCCAGGTTGGAACTCCTCCATCGAATCCGCTACGATCCGCTTTCCTGAACCCTCCGTAATGAAGCTGATCTCATAATTGTTGTGGTAATGCCAGGTACTCTTTTCCAGGTTATCCTGAAAAACACCGATAGAGAATGACTCATCCTCTTTTAATTTGCGTTGTTCGTATCTGGCTGTCATGATGATAAATATTGCACATTTACCTGAATTAATGTGAATATCGCATCAAAAATAGTAAATATTGGCGTAGAATTACTTAGGAAAGAAGTCTATTTTTGCTTTAACACTTTAGAATCATACGACTAAACAGGTAGACACATGAATGAACTGATCGAAAAACTTCTTGAGGCGGTTGAGTTTGGAAAAATAGACCAAAAGTCTCCCTATCCTCCTCAGCTGAGGGGGATGGATGGTTCGCACGAATTGACCCACCAGGCACTCGAAGCTGGAGTCAATCCACAGGAAATTTTGGAAGAGGCCCTGATTCCAGCCATGGGAAGAGTGGGAAAGAAATTCTCCGAAAATAAAATATTTGTCCCGCAGATGCTGATGTCGGCCAAAGCCATGGGCGCCTCGATGGTGCAGTTGAAACCCTTCTTTGCCTCTGGTGCCATCAAGTCAAAAGGGACTTTCATCATCGGAACCGTCAAAGGCGATCTACACGACATCGGGAAAAATTTGGTTTCCATGATGGTGGAAGGCGGTGGCTGGACCATCGTTGACCTGGGTGTTGATGTCGGTTCAGAGCGTTTTGTGGAGGCATTGAAAAACAACCCCGGTGCGGTGGTAGGATTGTCGGCACTGCTCACAACCACCATGGTCAACATGGGTGAGATTGTTGCCGGCATCAGGGCTTCTGTTCCTGATACAAAAGTCTTAATTGGCGGAGCCCCTGTCAATGCAGATTTCTGCAAGAGTATCGGAGCCGATTTTTATGCTCCCGATCCACAGAAAGCCGTTGAATACCTGAATAAGCTAGCCTCTTAGTTCGCCGTTCAAGTTTCAGTTATTAATACAAACGGATTTGTCAGGACCTTGAATTCAAGGTCTCGGGAATTGTTTTGTCTCCATCCAAAGAAATAAATTCTATTTATACATCTCAATATAAGCTTTTTAAAACTATTTCCATGCAAAATATCAATGATTGGATCGCCCGGCAAATCAGCAATAAAAAGAGGATTGCCATACCAATCATGACCCATCCCGGAATTGAAATGATTGGGAAAAAGGTAAAAGATGCCGTACAGGATGGCAAAATACATGCGAAGGCGATTCAAAGAATAAATGAGATCTATCCAACGGCAGCCACAACGGTCATCATGGATCTTACTGTCGAAGCAGAGGCTTTTGGTGCAATGATTGAGATCCAGGAGGATGAGATGCCACATCTTCTGGGAAGATTGGTCTCCAATGCGGACGAGATTACTGCACTTCAGATTCCTGATCTCTCCGTCGGACGCATTCCTCACTATCTTCTGGCCAACAAGATTACTGTTGAGAGGACACCTGACAAACCTGTTTTTGCTGGTGCAATCGGTCCTTTCTCCCTGGCAGGAAGGCTCTTCGACCTTTCCGAAATCATGGTCTCCTGCTACACGGAACCGGAAGCCATTCACCTGCTGCTGGACAAATGCACCAAATTCCTTCTCAAATACTGTCAGGAATTAAAGGCAACCGGATGTTCGGGCGTCATCATCGCGGAACCTGCTGCCGGACTTCTTTCCAATGATGATTGCAAAGAATTTTCATCCGTTTACATTAAGAAGATCGTTGAGACGCTGCAGGACGATACCTTTCTGATCATTTTGCACAATTGCGGAAACCAGGGGCAATGCACGAAGGCCATGCTGCATACGGGTGCAAATGCCTTTCATTTTGGCAATGCCATGGACATGGAGGAGGCCCTGAGGAACTGTCCAAAAGACAAACTGATAATGGGGAACATTGATCCTGTAGGGGTTATGAAGCAGCTCTCAGCAGGAGAGGTCATGACCTCCACTGCTGATTTACTGAACAGGACATCCGGGTACAAAAATTTTGTCCTCTCAACCGGTTGTGATCTACCGCCACACGTTCCTGCCGAAAATATAACCGCATTTTTTGCTGCCTTGGATGAATTCAACAAGAAGTTGGACTTGGTTCCGGTTCCGGAACATCACGTTCAACTCCTAACCCAATAAATAAAGCCTGATGCAATACAAGAAATTAACAATCATTGACCCCTCAGAACTATTGTTTGGCATCGCCCCCCATCCCGTTACTACCCGTCGTGGACTCGTCATCGGGGGTGGACAAGTGTATGCCGAGCTAAACTTTACCCTGCCGATGATGAGCATCAACAGCCATTCGTTGGGTGAGGTATATGCCCATTACCGTGAAATCGCCGAAGGTGCGCTGGAACGTGCGGTACAGTTGAATTCAAAGGGAGTCGTACTGGAATTTGAGACCCTGCTGGAGATGACAAAAACGCCAGACATCGGAGTCGGGATTGTCAAAATCATGAATGAAATATGCGAGAACTACTTCCAGAAGTATGGCCTGGCTTCCGAAATACGACTGACGCCCAACGACCTTCGGGAATTTGAACGTCCTGCCAGGCAACGCACTTCCGCCTGGCTGGAACCCATGATGGAGTTGTTTGAACGGGGAATGGTGGCAGGCGGAGACCTGCTTTCCATCGAGAGTACGGGCGGCAAGGAGGTTTCCGACGATGCCTTGATGATGTGCGACCTGAAAGGAGTACTTTTTGCCTTATCTGTTTTGGGCGTTAGAGACATGCGGTTCCTATGGCACAAAATTGTCACACTGGCCAATGGCCACGGAAAAATTGCCGCCGGCGACTCCGCCTGCGGATTTGCCAACACGGCAATGGTGCTGGCCGAGAAGAGATACATCCCTAAAGTATTTGCGGCCCTGGTAAGGGTGATTTCGGTGGTACGCTCGATTGTGGCCATGGAAGAGGGGGCTGTTGGTCCGGATAAGGATTGCGGTTATGAAGGTCCATTTTTGAAGGCGATTACCGGCATCCCCATTTCGATGGAGGGCAAAACGGCAGCCTGCGCCCACCTGAGTCCGATTGGCAACATCGCCTCAGCCTGTGCCGATCTGTGGAGCAACGAATCTGTCCAAAATATCAAACTCTTGTCGGGGATGGCACCCACAGCCTATCTCGAACAACTGGAATACGACGCCCGCCTGATGAACGAAGCCCTGCACAGGGGGAAAATGCATTGCCAGGTCTTGCAGGAACTGCTGGTGGGGTCGGACGAGTACACGGATCCACAGGCACTGATCCTCTCTCCCGTAAATGTGATTCGAATTTCAAAGGCCTTGATAAAAGGGGAATCCTATGTGGCCAACGCCAGAAACGGAGCCCTGGAAGCCTTGGATATCATTGAAGAGGCTTTGCAGTCAGGGCAAATGAAACTCTCCGAAATGGAAACAAATTACCTGCCGATTTTCCGGGAGGATCTAAACACTATTCCGGAAGATGAAAATGATTTTATTGCGATGATGCTTCCTCTGCTGGATCCTGGAAAATTCATCCTCTCGGAATACGGCCTGTAAAAAATCCATTATTCATTATTCCTCATGACCCCTGTTCACCTGATCACCGGTTTCCTGGGTGCCGGTAAAACGACCGCCATTCTGAGGTTTTTTGACACAAAACCTACCGGGGAAAATTGGGCCATTCTCATCAATGAATTTGGAAAGATCTCCATCGACGGACAAACACTTCGATCCAAATCATCGGAAGGTTCCGTTTTTGAAATTTCGGGAGGATGTATCTGTTGCTCTGCACAGGGCTATTTAAATGAGAATCTTCAAGAAATCATCGCCCAGAACAAATTTGACAGGATACTGATTGAACCAAGCGGACTCGGAGGCATTGACCTCCTCACTGATCTGGTGATTAAGTACAAGGACCTTCATTTGATGCCGGTTGTCTGCCTTGTGGATCTTGCAATGACCAGGCATCCACGGCTCCTGATGGCACCCATTTTCCGCGATCAGATTGAAAAGGCGGATCTGATCCTCTTCAGCAAACTGGATCAGTTGACGGAGGACGAACTGAAAAACCATCTTTTGACTTTCCATGCAAATTTTCCAGATATCCGCTGTGAAACATACTCCCTCGTGGAATTTGATCTGCTCGTAGCGGGTACAAGACTCCCGGCAAGGGGCAAGCAGCAAACCTGGAAATGGCATCCTGATGTTCAGGCCAAAGAAGAACACTGGCAGTCGTTTTGCCTGAAAATACCGAAAATTATCTCCCTCGATCCGCAAACCCTTCAGAAGATATTGGAGAAAGAAAAATCCATTTTACGGGCAAAAGGTTACATTTATACCGCAGAAGGCTGGGTACTTTTCAACTATACCCTTACGGGGATTTCTGCTGATCGTTGTGCGCCGAGATCATCCGCAGAACTGGTCATCATTTATGATTCGTCCGAAAAAGAAGAACAGACCTTTCAAACAAAAATGAACAGGCTTATTTCTGAAATATGAAGCAACATACCATCCGTTTGCATCCGTTGGGGAAGGAGATCCTGGTCAACGACCAGACTCCCCTGATCGACATTTTGCACGAGTATGGCATCGAGTTTCCCTGCGGGGGAAATGGCACCTGTGGCAAATGCCGGGTTAGGTTGCTGGATGGGAACATCCCCCTTTCCGAATCCCACCGGAGGAAACTGGAACAGTTTCAGCTCACTCCCGACTGGCGACTGGCTTGCATGAGCCGCTGCACAGAATCCGTCACGCTACAGGCTGACCAGTTCGAGCACCTGATTCTGGCCGATGAATCAGATTTTGATTTTCTCCCTGAGATCGGTTATGGTGTGGCAGTGGATCTTGGTACCACCACGCTAGTTGCACAATTGGTAGATCTGCGATCAGGAAAAATCTTTGCAGTGGAGACCCTGCTCAATCCACAGGTAAGATTCGGAGCCGACCTGATCTCCAGGATTCAGGCAGGTCTGAATGGCCATGCAACCGAGATGACAGAGATGATCAGGAGTGCCATCGGACAAATGATCGAACGAATGATAAAAGAGTGCGAACGAATCCCCGATAAGGTTGTTTTAGTTGGAAACACCGTGATGCAGCGCATTTTCAGTGGTCTCGACCTCACTCCCCTTTCCTGCTACCCGTTCCAGGTCGAGAATTCGGGGATCGTAACCTATTCAACTTCCATGTTGAACTGGAGTTTTGAAGTTTCCAAAACCATTCAATTCTACCCCTCCATCGGCAGCTTCGTTGGGAGTGACATCCTGGCAGGAATAGCCGCAACCGGGTTGCACAGAAACGAAAAATATACCGCACTGATCGATCTGGGTACCAATGGTGAAATCGTAGTCGGGAACAGAGACCGGATCATATGCGCCTCTACTGCAGCAGGTCCGGCTTTTGAGGGTTCCAGCCTTTCAATGGGAATGCGGGCCGTTACCGGGGCCGTCTCTTCCCTGAGGTTGGTTGAAAATAAGATTGCTTCCTCCGTCATCGGAAATGTGGTTGCCAGAGGGATTTGCGGAAGTGCTCTGATCGATGCTGTGGCTATCCTGCGACAGCAAGATTTAATTGGTCCTTTCGGCGAGATCCATTCTGGAGAAGAAACCATCCAATTGGAGGGTCCCATCAGGCTCACACAGAAAGACCTGTACGAATTCCTGCTGGCAAAGGCGGCCATTGCGGCAGGAATCACCCTCCTGGCAACTCAGCTTTCCATTGATCCTGCCGAAATATCCGAAATATACATCGCAGGTGGTTTCGGCAACTACCTACATACCAAACATCTTCTCTCTACAGGAATGGTTGAAACGACGCCTGAAAAACTTCACAAAATGGGAAATACGGCTCTTATCGGTGCCAAGATGTTCCTCTTCGGAAACGGCGAATTGGCTAAAGAAATTCTTGCGAAAACAAAACACGTAAATCTGGAGGGATTTCCGGAATTTCAGGATGTCTACATCAGCAAGATGATCCTGACTTAAATGAATGTTTTGCCATTGTGACAGCTATTTTTTCTCCCTGCTTAAATTTTCACAAAAGTTTTGTTGCGGTACATGTATCGCATCAACAGGAAAATCGTCAGAAAGGCCAGGATGTAGGAGAGGGTCTGGTACCAGTCGTTGATGGCTGGTTTTAACCCTTCGAGAAAGACCCCCGCTATGGTGGTAAATCCCGTTTCAAGCAGGTTCCAGACCACATAACCAAAAATGGCATTCGATCCAAGAATGATCAGCCATTTCGTACCCGTACGCACCTTCCATATGTCGATTAGAAGATAGAAAAATGCCAGCATCAGGATGCTGATCCCCCCTGCAAAAAAGACAAAAGAACCGGTCCAGACCTTCTTGATGATCGGATGCCAGATGTTCCAGATCAGTGCCAAAACGATCAGTGAAGTGCCAAGCACCACAAAACGCTGCAATTTTTTCTTTTGCTCCACATCCGATTGCAGCAGGTAGCCACAAAAGACGCCCAACATCACGGTGGCAGAAAAGCCCAGGCTGGTCAGGATCCAGGTATATTGCAGTCCGTCGTGGAAACTTCCGAGGACCCAATGATCGAAGCTGAGGGCCGCATTGTTGGCCATGGTGAAGGTCCCAATGGGATTTCCCCCTACCGGGATAAGCACCAGGATTGCCCAATAGAGCAGCAGCAGTCCGATGGTAGCAAGAAACTGGTAGAGCACCGGCAGATAGAGAATCAGGATAGTGGCAACAAGGTAACCACTGGCAATGGCCTGCAGGGTATTGGAGTAGAGTTTGATCTGGTGAATATCGTAGGTAAGTAGATTCCCCTGCACGGCCATCCCCAGCACCCAGAGGATGGCAATTCTCTTGACGGTATGCATCCAAAGAGATTTGTCTGTGGCGCCGTTGCTAATTCGCTTCCGGGTGGAAAAAACGAGTGAAATGCCAACTAAAAAGAGGAAAAGCGGCATGATGATGTCGAAAAAATGGAACCCGAGCCACTCCACGTGTTCCGTCTCCAGCTTCAGAAATGCCGTTATTTTGTTGTGAAACACATTGTCAAGACCCTGCACGATCATCTCACCACCCATGATCCAGAACATGTCAAACCCGCGGAGCGCATCCACGGAGATAACCCGTTCATTGGAGAGTTTGGTTGAATTGCGAACCTGAAAAACCGCCAGCGATTTTAAGATTTCCTTGATTTCTGTTTGCATAGTTAAAGTAGTTTACCCCCGTTAAAATCCCCCTTAAAAAAATTTAAATTTAATCTTTTTGTCGAGAGCACCATACGAGCAAGCCCCCAGCAGATCAAATCTTTGCAAAATTTCGTTTCATTGGTTTATATTTACGTAAATTTGAACGAATAATTTTCTCGCATTAATGCCATACGCATAAAACCTTCGAAAGTAAAACACGCTGTTACAAATTTGATTTGCACAGATGTTTTCCAATCAACGATCCGAATATCTTCATCTAACAAATTCATATTCAAATGAAAAGAATTTCCCAGATCATCCTTCTCCTTGTTGCTGCGCTGATTGCCATTTATACGCAGATGCCGGTTGTAGCCTATGGATTTGCCGGATTACCCGCGTTGATCGGGGCACTCACCCTGCTTTGGGTCATCCTGAACATCCGAATGGTGCCACAGGTGACCAACGAAATGCAAGCGTTGAAACTGTTTACCTCCCTGGCCGTTCCAAAATGGATTTTTATCGCGTTGTTTGTTTACATGACCGTAGTACCATTTGTCACGTCCTGGTCACTCTTCCGTTGGAACGACTACCGCGGCATGATCGGCAACGTCGAAATCGGCGAAAACCTCTCCAACCACATGGCACCCATCTCCATTGATAAAATACGCGTGGTGGATGAATCACTTGCCAACCTTCTTGGAGACAAAGTATTGGGTGCCCAACCTGCCCTGGGAAGCCAGGTTCGCCTAGGGACTTTCGTCATTCAGAAGGTTCGTAATGATCTCTATTGGGTGGCTCCATTGCTCCATTCCGGCTTCTTCAAATGGAACAAAAACCAGGAGGGAACCAACGGTTATGTGATGGTGAATGCCTGCAACGAACGCGATGTGAAACTGGTGCAGGAAGTTAAGGGACACAAGACCCTGATCAAATACCAACCCGAGGCCTATTTCGGAGATAACCTCGAACGCCACGTCTATTTTAGCGGCTATTGGGATGCCGGACTCACAGATTACAGTTTTGAAATCGACGACGACGGAACCCCTTTCTGGGTAGTAACCAAATTCAAAAAGACCATCGGATTTTATGGCGACAATGCAGTAAGTGTGGTAGTCGTAAATGCCGAGACTGGCAAATGCAACGAATATCCCATTGATCAGGCTCCAGCCTGGATCGACAGGATTCAACCCGATAAATTCATCGAGGAGCAGCTCAACGATTGGGGCAACTTCGTGAAGGGATTCTGGAACTTCTCCAACGAAAACAAACTGCAGATCACCCAGGGACTTTCGCTCGTATATGGCGAAGACAACAAATCCTACTGGTATACAGGTCTAACCTCGGTGGGTGCCGATGAGGCCACAGTTGGATTTGTACTGGTGGATACCCGGTCCAAGAAGACGGTCTGGTACAAGCAAAGCGGTGCCACGGAACATGCCGCCCAGAATTCGGCAATGGGAAAAGTCCAGGAGAAAAGGTACTCCTCTTCCCTGCCGATCCCCTACAACATCAACAACATTCCGACTTACATGATGACCCTGAAGGACAATGGCGGACTGGTCAAAATGTTTGCCATGGTGGCCATCGAAGACTATACCATTGTTGGGGTGGGCAATACGCTGGTTGAAACGCTGATGGCCTACAAGAATGCCTACAACATGGCAGGAAACAAGATCAATCCGAAAAACGTGACCAAGAAGATGGTGTTGAAAACCATGGTCAGCCGCATCCAGTCGGACATCAAAAACGGAAACAGTTTCTACTATTTTACCGTCAACGGGATGAACAACATCTTCATCGGTTCCTCGCAGATCTCGAACGAAATGCCTGTTACGATGGCTGGCGATAGCATCCAGATCAGTTTTGACAATGACACCAGCGGTTTGATTGATATTTCCGCATTTAAAAATACAAGTCTGGGAAAGAGATAATGCAAAGAAAACTGACACATGCCGACCTGCTCGGACTGAAGCGTTGGAATACGCCAACCATTTACAACGGATGGGAACAAATCACCCGCCACAACAGTGCACGCGACGGGTTTAACCTCGAACCGGTCAATGATTATATGCCACACATGGGCCCGATGGTCGGATATGCAGTGACGGTGGTGATCGAGCCCAGCAATCCGGAGCATCCCCAGGCCAATCCCAATGGCTGGGCAGAGTACCGCGCCTACATGGCTTCCGTTCCCGGACCCAAGATAGTGGTGGTTCAGGATCTCGACAAACCAACGATGTACGGAGCCTTCTGGGGGGAGGTAAACAGCAACATCCACAAGGCACTGGGCTGCGTGGGAACCATCACCGACGGGGCCATCCGGGATACCGACGAGATGAACAATGCCGGATTCAAAGCTCTTGCCCGAGGCCGTTGTGTCGGTCACGCCAACAGCTTTCCATTGCGTTGGAACTGCCCGGTGAATGTGTTTGGAAGGGAGATATTACCCGGACAACTGATCCACGCCGACAAGCATGGGTTCCTCGTGATCCCGGAAGAGGATCAGGAACAACTGCTGGAGGCAGCGCGCTTTATGGACGAAAATGAGTGTCGGACAATGATCCAGTCGGCCCGCAGTTCGTGGGGCAATAACCCGGATGTGGTGCTCGCCGACTTCAACGAAGCGGTCAAAACCTTTGGGGAAGTAGCAGGTGCCAAATTCGGAAAGAAGGGCGAGTGGTGAATCCCAGGATTCCTCACCGGGTGACTCTGAGTCACCCGGTGAGGAACTTCGTTTAAAAGTCGATCATCGCCTTCATCACGCCATCGCGGTAGCCTGTGACCAGGTCGAAGGCCTCTTTGGTCCGGGCAAAAGGGAAACGGTGGGTGGCCATTTTACTTACGTCGATGGTTCCCTGCTCCATCAATTCAAGGGTTTCCTCTACGGTATGATTTTGTCTTCTGACATTCTGTACACAAATCTCTTTGTGCCGCATCTGGTCGACAGGAAAACTCCAGCGGTCAAATTCAGGAATGCCGATCACCATCAGCTTTCCCCCCGGTTTCAAAAGCTCAACAGCCTGGTCGATTGCCTCCTGCTTTCCGCAACACTCAAAAACCACATCCAAAAGCAGCGGTTCATTGGCCTTTACTTCGGCCACTACATCCGCTTTCGCGGGATTACCCGTCCAGATAGCACCGCTCTCCCGGGCCAATTGAAGTCTTTCATCTACCAGGTCCGTGACGAAGATCCTGTTGGCTCCTTTCGCGATGGCCGATAAAAGCACACTCATCCCGATAGGGCCAAATCCCAGAATTCCAACGGTAGCATCTTTCAAAGGGATGGACTGGTTCACTGCATACAAGCCAATGGCAAGCGGTTCGCTGATCGCCGCCTCGGTATAGGTCATGCTGTCTGCAATTTTGAAACAGCTATTTTCAGGCATCACCAGGAATTCGGTCAAACAACCGTCGGCCTGATTGGGACAACCCAGAAAACGGAGTTTCCTGCAGGTATGTGGACGGCCAACCAGGCACTGATCGCAAACTCCGCAAGGCATAGCAGGTTCAATGGCAATCCTGTCTCCGGGCTTTACGCGGGTTACAGCAGATCCAACCTCCATCACCAATCCGGCACCTTCGTGTCCTACCGGAAAGGGAAACTGAACCACCTGACTGCCAATTTTTCCCTGGGTATAATAGTGGACATCCGATCCGCAAACCCCAACCACCCTCATTTGAATCAAAACGTCGGTATCTTTCGTGATGACCGGGTCGGGAAGGTCGATCATCTCCATTTGCCGGATGCCGGTTAATGCCATTGCTTTCATTTGTTTATAATTTGTTTTTTAACGGCCAAATGGAATGCCCACATATTCATTTTCGGCTGAAGTCAACTTTTTCTTAAGGGCATTTCATGAGACCCTTATTGAATTTTTACTAATCAAATGTAGCGTTAAGAAGTGAAAAATGAAAAGTGAAAAGTGAAAAGTGAAAAATTATTCTTGATTTTGGATTTATTGGGGTAACTTGTAGTAAAAGCTATTCCTTATAAAATGAAACGTGAAAAACCAATTAGTCCGCTGAAAGAGAAAAGTTATCAATTTGCAATAAAAATCGTCCATTTAAGTCAATCGCTTATTTCTGTGGAAAGAGAATATGTGTTAAGTAAACAGATAATTCGCTCCGGGACCTCGATTGGTGCGCTTGTTCGTGAGTCAGAATTTGCTCCAAGCCGGGCAGATTTTATTAATAAATTGACCGTAGCACTAAAGGAAGCCAATGAAACTGAATATTGGTTAATGATCTTATTTGATACAAATTTTCTAACTGAAATTTATTTTAAAGAACTTCTGTCCAATTGCAAAGAGCTGATTGCTATGTTAGTCTCATCCATAAAAACGGCTAAGAACCTAATATGAATTTATCTTTTTCTCTTACCGTTTTTCACTTTTCACTTTTCACTTTTCATTTCCTGATCTATAATCCTGTAAATCTCCCCATAGTTCCGCGCATCCATCAATTGGACCCTCAGTTTGGAGGCATCCGTGAAGTCACTTGTGTAGATTTTATAAAATCGTTTGAGGATGTTAACGTTCTTTTTGTTTCCCCAGGTTTTTTCGAAAAGCTGTGTATGAAAAAGCAACCGGGCCAATCTCTCCTTCTTGGAAGGCACCGTTCTGTTGGGCTGAAAGAACCAGGGATTGTGGAAGATACCCCTTCCAACCATGATACCGTCGAGTCCGTGAGTTGCCGCAAGTTCCTTGCCCTGTGTCACCGAGTTCACATCGCCGTTCCCGATGAAAAGGGTCTCGGGACTCAGCTGTTTTCTGATCTGCGCCCCCAGTGCTATTTCGTTCCAATCGGCCAAACCGTCGGATTGCTGCTTCTGGGTTCTGCCGTGAAGGATCACAGCTGAAGGATGCGTTTCCATGATGGTGGTCATCCATCTTTCCGTCTCGTGCATCCGGATACCGGTTCGGGTTTTGACGGAGACGGGTAGATTTGTCGCCTCTTTGGTGGCCAATATAATCTCTGTGGCAAGGTCAGGTTGATCAATGAGGGCAGAACAGCATCCGTTTTTCATTACTTTCTTCACCGGACAGCCCATGTTGACGTCGATGCCGTCACAATCGTATTCCTCCGTTAATTCCCTCGCGATTCTGTAAAAAAGTTCGGGATTTTTTCCCCATATCTGTACGACAAGGCGTATATTCTTCTCCTTCAAGAGTGCTCTTTCCGTTTTACTTACCAGGAGTCGGTGACTTACCATTTTTTTACCCACGGGATGGTTCAGTCCATCGACAGAGGCAAATTCGGTATAGAGCACCTGCAGATATTCGGGATCGGCCATCCCGGCAACCACTTCGCGGAAGACCGTATCAGTCACATCCTCCATCGGCGCAAGTGCAAAAAAAGGCTTGTTAAGCTGTTTCCAGAAATTGGCCATAAATAATTTATTGGTTAAAATAATGTTTTACGCAAAGACGCAAAGCCCGCAAAGATATTAAATATAATACGTTGCGTTCTTCTCGCCTTTGCAAAACCATCATTCCAAAATTTGATGGCATTAACCTAAACCAATCAAAGAATTAAATTTTTCTGCAAACGGCAGCCCAGCCACCCCCTTTGGCCATTTTGATGCTCAGTTTATCGGCTTTTGTCACTTTTTGAACAACCCTTTTGTAATCATTGCAACTGACTTCAGCATTGATGCCATCTTGCATGATTTCTATCTCATAGATTCCATCTCCAAGGAAAGAGAAGTCTATATCCAACGTACGGGCAGTCCAGTCGGTCATGGCACCCAAATACCAATTGTTGTCCTTTTGCCGTGCAGTGAGGATGTAATCCCCGACTTTGGCATCCAGGATTTTGGTATTGTCCCAAACGGTTGGCATCTGACTGATGAATGTGGTGCATTCGGTTTCCTTATAGTAATTGGACGGACTGTCATTCAGCATCTGCAGTGGCGCATCATAGCAAACATACATCGCTAGTTGGTGGCATCGCGTACCCTGACTCATCGGATGCGAAAAACTGATTGAATAATCCTTTTCGTTCTTGTTGTTCATGGCTCCCGGGGTATAGTCCATGGGCCCTGCCAACATCCTTGTAAAACAAATTGTCACATCATGTTCTGGTGTAATATCTTTACTCCATTTGCAGTTTTCCATACCTTTCACCCCTTCGTGGTTGATAATATTTGGGTAGGCCCTGGCCATTCCGGACGGTTTAAATGCACCATGGAAATCTATCAGAAGTTTGCGGTCGGCGCAAGCTTTGGCTGCCCGTTCGTAGAAATTAACCATGTACTGTTCCGAGCGCGCCATAAAATCGACCTTTATCCCTTTTATTCCCCATTGGGTATACAAATCAAGGATGGCATTCATATCTGAGTCGAGTGCATTCCATAGACACCATAAAATGATATCCACATTTTTTGATTTTCCGTAAGCGATCAACTCTTGCAGGTTCAGATCTGCATTGGGCTCCTTGATATTGAGGGTAGTTTTGGTCCAGCCTTCGTCCAGGATGATATATGGAATTTTGAATTTTGAAGCGAAATCGATGTAGTATTTGTAGGTCTTGGTATCCAGTCCAGCTTTAAAATCAACTCCGTAGATGTTATTTTCATTCCACCAATCCCATGCCACCAAACCCGGTTTGATCCAGTTTGTCTCCGCCAATTTGTTTTCGCGGGAGAGCAAAAAGACCATTTGGTTTTCGACCAACCTGGCATCCTCCTTGCTGATCATGAAAACACGCCATGGGAATGAACGGGTCCCGCTGGTCAAGGCAATATAGTCTGCTTCCTGAATATTTTTGATGCCCCTGTCACCATTCGGATCCGACTTCAGGATGACATGTGGATATTTGCTCCTGAAAGAATTGCCGCTTGTTGCTTCCATGAACAAACAGGGATAATCAAACAAGTCCGCCTCGGTAATTCCTATTTTGACGTTGTTGCCGGCCTTCACCAGGGTAGGAAGTGAGCAAAATTTGCCGGCAGTAAGTGAACTTATTTTTTGATCCAAATATGTTCTTTCATAATGGGAGTAGAGGCTCTCCTCTTCGGGAAAAAGTACACCGAAGTCACCAGCAAAATTCAAACCCACCTCCTCATTTTTCACAGCGATTTCATTTTTGAGGTTTGTTTCGAAGCGATAGGCTATTCCATTGTCAAACAAGCGAAAAACAACCCGGTAATTTGGTTTGAATGCCAGATTCAATTGATTGTATTCGTTGAGGACGGTTTTCGATTTGACGGCTACAACGGTCTGGACCACCTCTTTCACCGAAGTGGTTTTGGACGAAACTATTTTGGGATTAACTCCCAATACCGCACTTCCCAAATCCAGGCTCAGGGTGTTGTTAATAAAGATGGCCTGATTACCGACTGAAGCAGACCATTTAATTCCTGTATCAACAGTAACAGTCACAGAAATCTGACCATCGGGGGAGGAGATTTTGTACTCTTTTGTAAAAGCATTCAAAACCATCAGCAGGAAAGCCACTGAAATCAAGGTTCTTTTTTCGGTTTGTAAGTTGTAAGTCATGACAATATTGTGTTTTAAATTGTGTGTTTTTCCTACTCTCCGAATTACATGGTCAGCTTTTTAATCAGGTCTGTCTCTTCCTTTTTGTAAGGAGTCCCATCAGGTCTGAAGATCTCGTGGAACCAGAGTTTTGGCTCAGAGCCATCCTTGATGGGTTCGTCCCAGGCATATTTGGTATTCGTCTTGCCTGATACCAGACCCCAGTTGATGGCCCCAATGTGGTTGGCTTTCAACAAAGGCAGGATGTTCGTAAACAGACTGTTGTTGCGTCGGGCCATGTATTCGGTACAGACGATTGGCCGGTTGTAGCGCTTGATGGTATCGATGGCAGCCTGGTGTTTCGCTGGATCGTCGTAATTGTGGTAGGTGATGATATCCGAATTCTCAACCTGAAATTGATTAAAATCCTTCAAACCCACGCTCCACAATCCGGAGGAAAGCGGCTGGGATGGATTGATCTCTCTTCCCCATTCGAACACTTTTTTCAACAGGGGCAGCGACCTGTTTCCATAATTTGAGTTTCCGGGTTCATTGTATAGGTCCCACAAGGCAATGCGCTTGTCAGCTTTGAAAGTGGTCAGCACATCTTTCACGTAGGCTTCCAATATTTTGAGGAGTGCAGGGTCAGAATAAAGCAGATCTCCCGGATCACGAATCCAGCCGGAATTGTGCACACCTGGCTTGGGATCGGGTTGCTTGCCTGCTTTGTAAGTTGGGTTCCAGCAATCGTCGAAGAATACAAAGATGGTTTTGATGTGGTGACTGGAGGAGATTTTCAGGTAGGTATCCATTCGTTTCTTGAATCCCTCCTTGTCGACCTCCCAGGCAACATGATGGAGGAATACCCGCATAACATTCAGTCCGATGCCCTGGGCCCATCCCAGTTCACGGTTGATGGTGGTCGTATCAAAGCTTGCCGCCTGCCAGGTTTCGAGTTGGTTGATGGCGGTGCTTGGATTAAAATTGGATCCGCGCAGCCAGCCATTGTCTTTACTCCACTTTTGGGCTTTTTCAGTGGTCCAGCGCTCTGCTAAAGGTTTCTTGGCCGGTTTAGACTGAAAGGAAGCAAGTGTCAGCGAACCGACGATAAGCAAAAAAAGAAATTTTTTCATTGGTATAAATTGGTTTTTTACGTACTAAGGTATCCTTGGGTTGAGAAGTCTGGCCCAAATATGCTTTTGGGATGATCCCGATGCTTCAGGAAAGGAAACAAATCATCATTTTACCAATCATGATTGCTCCAGAAATAGGTGTGAATCTACAAAAAAATTAGTTCAAACCTCCCTGCCCACGGTAAAGCCGGAGAGCTTTGGATAATTTCAGCTTTAAGACCGTTACATAAGGATCCAGCACCCTCTCGGGGACGTCAATGTAAACCAATCCCGGGACAGGACTCCATGAAATTTTGCCCACTACCTTGTGCGAAAGGTGTGACCCCTCACCTACTACTTCAATGTCCTCAATTTTATTTATCAATCCCTTGAGCATCAACTTCCCGGAGGTTTTGCCATGCAAAAAAAGAAACAGGTTGGTAGAATCTTTTGACAAAGTGGTAGGACCATAGAAATGACCCTGTGGAAGACCTGCCACGGTATTGAAAATAGCCTCTCCATTTTTCTTGTTCCATGCACCCAGTTCCTTTAAAACATTGATTTGTTGCTCCGGAATGGTTCCATCCTCTTTGGGACCCATATCAAGCAATA
>Ga0209697_10003150_pt1 | contig 22747 bp, 17 predicted proteins | sample AliMusrvi5mmetaG_FD_184115 | JGI IMG/M metagenome (GOLD analysis project Ga0209697, IMG submission 184115) | Freshwater lake bacterial and archeal communities from Alinen Mustajarvi, Finland, to study Microbial Dark Matter (Phase II) - Alinen... | ecosystem: Environmental > Aquatic > Freshwater...
GGGGGAGTGGGGGTTTGTTCAGACATGCTGGTGTAGTCGCAAAGTTGGCTGCAAATAAAACGATGCCCCGCAACTGGGGGCAATCAAATGACTTTCAAGGGGCTTTCAAGAGCCTGGCCCCGCAGCTCACGGGGCTTGGGTATCCGAGAAATTAAATGCCCAGCAGTTCCACGTCAAATTTCAGGGTGGCATTGCCTGGAATCACGCCACCGGCGCCGCGTGCGCCATAGCCCAGTGCGGCGGGGATGATTAGGGTGCGCGCACCGCCCACCTTCATGCCTGCCACGCCTTCGTCCCAGCCCTTGATCACCATGCCGGCGCCCAGGCTGAACACAAACGGATCGCCACGGTCCTTGCTGGAGTCGAATTTGGCACCCTGGGTGTCGTCGTTGTAAAGCCAGCCGGTGTAATGCACCTTGACCTTGTTGCCGGCGACGGCCTCGGGGCCGCTGCCTACGACGGTGTCCAGATACTGAAGTCCGCTTGCTGTGGTTTGCATGAATGATTCCTTGGGTGATGCCGGTCGGCAGATGGCGCGCTGCAAAGACGCGAGCGCAAAAGCCCTTAATTATGCCGCAAGCAAGGCTTGTCAGCCCCTGGGCGTGGTGCTAAGGTCACTGGCATGGAAGTGCCATAGCAGCCACGGAGAAAATACATGAAATACAACTTTGATCAGGTGCACAACTACTATGAACGCCTGGTGTTTGAAGAAGTGGTTCGTCGCGCCCAGGAGCCCGAGCATGAAGACTACACGTCCGATATGCTGGCCGATGTGGCCTGTCTGGCCTTGAATCGCCTGCCCGCGCGCTATGTGCGCCATGACGTGGACATGATGTTCTATCTCACCGAACCGGAGCGCCATGCCATGGAGCTGTCGCTTGACGAGGTGCTCAAGTTCTCCTTCGGCTTTGTCAAGGAGCGCCTGGCGCGCAGCCTGCGCTAGCCAGCGCCACGCCAATCGTGCAGACGGACCGTGTCTGCGCTACGCCTAAAAAACAAAGTGGACTGATCAGCCCACTTTGTTACCTCACAGCGTGTCTGTGAAGCTGCGCAGTTTGTCGGAGCGACTGGGATGCTTCAGTTTGCGCAAAGCCTTGGCTTCAATCTGGCGAATGCGCTCACGCGTCACGTCAAACTGCTTGCCGACTTCTTCCAGCGTGTGGTCACTGGTCATCTCGATACCAAAGCGCATGCGCAGCACCTTGGCCTCGCGCGGCGTCAGGCTGTCGAGAATGTCCTTGACCACATCGCGCAGACCGGCCTGCATGGCGGCTTCCATCGGGGCGGTGTTGGCACCGTCCTCGATGAAGTCACCCAGATGGCTGTCGTCATCGTCACCGATGGGCGTTTCCATGGAGATAGGCTCTTTGGCGATCTTCATGATCTTGCGGATCTTGTCTTCGGGGATCTCCATCTTCTCGGCCAGCACCGAGGCATCGGGCTCAAAGCCGAACTCCTGCAGATGCTGGCGGCTGATGCGGTTCATCTTGTTGATGGTTTCGATCATGTGCACCGGAATCCGGATGGTGCGCGCCTGGTCTGCAATGGAGCGGGTAATGGCCTGGCGAATCCACCAGGTGGCGTAGGTGGAGAACTTGTAACCGCGGCGGTATTCGAACTTGTCCACCGCCTTCATCAAACCGATATTGCCCTCCTGGATCAGATCCAGGAACTGCAGGCCGCGGTTGGTGTACTTCTTGGCGATCGAGATCACCAGGCGCAAGTTCGCCTCGATCATCTCTTTCTTGGCCGCACGGCTGGACGACTCGCCCGAGTTCATGCGCTTGTTGATGTCCTTGAGCTGGGCCAGGGGCACGACCACGCGCGACTGCAGATCGGTCAGCTTTTGCTGCAGATCCTGCACCGGTGGAATATTGCGACCCATCACTGCCGCCCATGGCTTGCCCGAAGCTGCCTGCTTTTCGATCCACTTCAGGTTTAGCAAATTGCTGGGCGCGGGCTGGTTGTGTTTGTCGCGGCCGCTGAATTCGGCAATGAAGAGTTCCTGCGAGTAACCGCACTTGTCGACGATGATGCGGCGCAGTTCGCGCTCCATCTTGCGCACGTCATCGACCTGGCCGCGCACCATGTCGCACAGCTTTTCAATCGCCTTGGCGGTGAAGCGGATGGTCATCAGCTCTTCGCTGAGGGCCTTTTGTGTCTTGACGTAGGTCGGTGTGCCGTAACCTTCCTTGTCATAGGTTTTGTGGATTTTTTCGAACAGCTCGCGCAGCTTGTCGAATCGCTCCAGTGCTTGTTTCTTGAGCTCTTCGAGCTTCTTGGTCAGGGCCTTGGAGCCGCCCTTGCCGTCATCGTCATCGTTCTCATCGAACTCGTCGAAGTCTTCTTCGGCCACATAGTCATCGGCCTCGTTGGGGTTGGAAAAACCGTCGACGACGGTGGTGATGACGACCTTGCCTTCGCGGATTTCTTCGCCTAGGCGCAAAATTTCGGCGATGGTGGCGGGAGACGCACTGATGGCCTCCATCATGGCCATCAGGCCGCCTTCGATGCGCTTGGCGATTTCAATTTCGCCTTCGCGCGTCAGCAACTCGACCGTGCCCATTTCGCGCATGTACATACGCACCGGGTCGGTGGTACGGCCGAACTCGCTGTCCACGGTGGACAGGGCCGCTTCGGCTTCTTCTTCGGCTTCTTCAACCGTTGCTGCCGTGGACACATTGTTGTTGAGCAACAGGGTTTCCGCATCGGGCGTCTGTTCGTAAACGGCCACACCCATGTCGTTCAACATGGAGATCACCACTTCGAGGGTTTCCGCATCGACCAGTTTGTCGGGCAGGTGATCGGAAATTTCGCCGTGCGTCAGGTAGCCGCGCGTCTTGCCCAGCGTGATCAGGGCCTTCAGGCGGGCGCGGCGTTTGGCCATGTCCTCTTCGGACAACACGGTCTCGTCCAGGCCGAATTCCTTCATCAAGGCGCGTTCTTTTGCCTTGCTGATCTTCATGCGCAGGGGTTTGACCTTTTCACCGGTGGCCGTGGTGGTGACGGCTTCGGGTTCACCCACCAGATCCGCTTCAATGTCGGACATGTCCATGTCTTCCGCGACCCCTGCGCTCTTGACAGCTGTATCCGCCTTGGGCTTGCGACCGCGCTTGGCCGCCGGAGCGCTGGACTCGGTGGCGGCGGCCTTGGGCGGGCGGCCGGGCTTTTTCTTTGCCAGAAGTTCGTCGGCTGCGGCTTTCAGAGCGGCTTTGGATGTGGACACAGGTTGCACTTTCTTGTCGGTCTTGGTCGCGCTGGCGGGCTTGGTGGCGTTGCTTGCTGGCTTGGCTGATTTTTGAACGGGCATGCGAAAACCTCAGGTCATCAAAACAAATCTGGCTGGCATCAAACGCCATCCGGGTCGCGCTGGGCGCCTCAGGTGGCAGGGGAGGGAAGAAACATCCCACGGCAAGATGTATGGGCGAACATTTGGAATGCAATCCTTGCGGTAAGGTGGCCTGCTGAGAACGGTGTCTACATATGGCCTGGACCGGAGGTGTTGCTGTCGCTCTTGCCGAATCAACCCGGCATTATACCAGCGGTTTTTCCAGGCTGTTCATTAGTTCCACCCGGCGTAGCCGCAGTTCCTGGTAGCGTTGCAGGGCGCTCGGATCGGACTTGGAGGCTGCAATGGCATCGGTCTCCTGGGCCTTGAGGCGATCCACGAGCATGCGGTTGAGCAGATCGCGCAGCTCGGGCGCTGATTCGGCGGGCGACGGCACCGGAATGGCCGGTCCCGACATCAGACGCAGTGCCAGTTCCTCTGCCGGGTGGCCGCTCAGGGATTCGCGCAGCGCTTCCCAGGGCAGGGCGCCATGTTCATGGAGTTGGGCCTCCAGCCAGGCCAACAGCGGGCCATGGCCGTCGGGCAAATCGCAGAGCAGGCTATGGTCTTCGTTGCCAAGCGTGTCCCACAGCGCCGAGTGCCCGAGCAGGATGCGCGTGGCATGGTCGGCGCGGCTGGCCGGTTGCGAGCGGCCAGCCACCCGACTGCGGACCGCGCCGTATCCCGCGCCGCTCGCAGAACCCGACCAGTCCTGGCCAAAATTGCCCCTGCGCCAGGCCGTTTCACGCGTCGGCTTTGCGCCGGCTGCCACCGGATTCCATAACGCCGAGAGTTCGCGCCCGGTCAGCTGCACCAGGTCGGCAATCTCGCCCAACAGCTGCATTTTCAGTGCACCCTCGGGCATCGAACTCCACAGCGGTTTGGCGTTGCTGGACAGGTGGGCGCGGCCCTCGGCGCTGTTGAGATCTAGGCCCTCGCGTGCCGACTCGATCAGAAAGCGACTTAGATGCGTGGCCTCGGACACATAGCGGGCAAAGGCCTCACGGCCGTTGGCGCGAATAAAACTGTCCGGGTCATGCTCGGCCGGCAGAAACAAAAATTTGATGCTGCGCACGTCGGTGGCATAGGGCAGTGCACCGTCCAGCGCCTTGCGTGCGGCGCGGCGTCCGGCGGCGTCGCCATCAAAGCTGAACACCACCGAGTCGGTAAAGCGGAACAGCTTTTGCACATGCTCAGGCGTGCAGGCCGTGCCCAGCGTGGCCACGGCATTGGGAAAGCCCAGCTGCGCCAGCGCCACCACATCCATATAGCCCTCGGTCACCAACACATAGCCCTGGTCGCGCAGGGCAGCGCGGGCTTCAAATAGGCCATAGAGCTCGCGGCCCTTGCTGAACACCGGTGTCTCCGGCGAATTGAGGTATTTCGGTTTGTCATCGCCCAGCACGCGCCCGCCAAAGCCGATGCACTCGCCCTTGATATTGCGGATCGGGAACATGACGCGGTCGCGGAAGCGGTCGTAGCGCTTTTCCTCAGCGCCGGGCTCTTCCGCCGTGCTGATCACCAGGCCGCTTTCTACTAGGAGCGGGTCGTCGTAATGCGGGAAGACGCTGGCCAGGCTGCGCCAACCTTCTGGCGCGTAGCCCAGGCCAAACTGCTTGGCCACCTCGCCCGACAGGCCGCGTCCCTTGAAGTAGGCAATGGCGCGGTCCGACTCACGCAGTGCCCGGCGGTAGGCGTCCCCGGCCTGCTCCAGCACGGAGGTCAATGTGTGCTGCTTCTCGCGCTGCTCCTGGGCGCGGGCGCGGTCCTGCGGCGTGCCTTCTTCCTCGGGCACCTGCATGCCATATTGCTGGGCCAGGTCTTTGACGGCTTCAATAAAAGTCATGCCGGCGTGGTCCATCAAAAAGCTGATGGCATTGCCATTCTTGCCACAGCCAAAGCAGTGGTAGAACTGTTTGGTCGGGCTGACCGAAAACGAGGGCGACTTCTCGCCGTGAAACGGGCACAGGCCCATGAAGTTGGCGCCGGCCTTTTTGAGCGGCACATAGCGGCCGACGATCTCCACCACGTCGGCGCGGGCGACGAGTTCTTGGATAAAGGTTTGTGGAATGGCCATGGGCTGCTGATTATGCTAGTCGCCCAGCACCAGCCCTTCGCGGCGCGGATCGGCGCCGCCTAAGTAGCCGCCCGGTATGCGTTCAATCGCCTGCAGGCCGCTGGGCAGGGGCGTTTCTACGACGTTATGACCACGTGCCCGCAGTGCTGCCACCACCGGTGCCGGGAAGCGCCCTTGCTCCAGAAACAACGGCCCACCCAGGCTGCCGAAATTGGGAAGGGCTATGGCCTGTTGCGGGTTCAGGCCCCAGTTCAGCACGCCTAGAAGCGTCTTGGCCGTGAAGTGGATGATGAAGGCGCCGCCGGGGCTGCCGACACTCAAGACCAGCTTGCCTGAAGAGTTGTCAAAAACAAGAATCGGCGACATGGAGGAGCGCGGCCGCTTTCCCGGCTCCACCCGATTGGCTACCGGCGCACCATCCCTGCCCAAAGGCTCAAAGCCGAAATCGGTCAACTGGTTGTTGAGCAAAAAGCCACCAGAGAGGCCCAGTCCCCGGTTCACCATCAAGCGCGCGCCCCAGGCGTCCTCGATGGTGGTGGTCATGCTGAGCGCGTTGCCGAAGGCATCGACGATGGAAATGTGCGAGGTGCCGTGCTCGGTTTGCTGCGGCATGGGCGCATAAGCCACAGCCACCGCTCCCGGTGTGCCCGGCTGGGCTTGTTGCATGGCTGGGCCATCTGCTTGAATGGCTTTGGCCCGCCCAGCCAGGTAGGCTGGTGCCAGCAGACTGGACCAGTTGCCCGCCGGGGCGTCGACAAAGCCCGGGTCGGCCACATACTGCGCCCGGTCGGCAAAGGCCAGACGCGTGGCCTCGGTGTAAAGGTGCAGCCATTGCGCGTTGGGCAGGCCTTGTGCCAGTGGCTGGTCTGCGCCCTGCGTGGCGTTCAACAGGCCCAGAATCTGGCCGATTGCCAGCGTGCCGGAGCTCGGTGGCGGCATACCGCAAATGCGCAAGGCGCGTGCCGTTTGCGACACCGGGTAGTCAAAACACAGGGGTTCGCGCACGATTGCCCGATAGGCTGCCAGATCGGCCAGCGCCAGGCTGCCGGCATGGGTATCGCCATGGGCATGCGACTGTACCTTCTTCACCAGCGCCTGCGCCACAGCTCCGCGCATCAGGGCATCCGGTCCGCGCTGGGCAATGGCCTGCAGCACGGCTGCCAGTTCCGGATTGCGCAGCACATGGCCTACCGGCCAGGGCTTGCCCAGGGTGTCGTAAAAATAGGCCAAGGCCACCGGGTCGCTCTTGAGTGACTGTTCTGCTGACAGCAAGGTGGCCATGCGCGGGCTGATGGCAAAACCCTGCTTGGCCAGGCGGATGGCCGGTTCAAACAGCATTTTCCAAGGCAACCTGCCATGCTGTTGCTGCGCCAGATACAGCATGCACAGCGCGCCGGGCACGCCCACCGAGCGCCCGCCCAGCACCGCCTCCATAAAGCCCAGCGGTTGGCCGGTGGCGTCCAAAAACAGACCCGGTGTGGCGAGGGCTGGGGCGGTTTCGCGCCCGTCATAGGCCTGTGTGCGGTGGCCGTCAAAGTGCAGCAAAAAAGCGCCGCCACCTATGCCGCTGCTTTGGGGCTCCACCAGGGCCAGCACCATTTGCACGGCGACTGCGGCGTCGACCGCACTGCCACCCTTTTGCAAGATTTCCTGACCGGCACGGGTGGCCAGGGGATTCGCGGCTGCGACGGCATAGCGCTGCGTGGTCCAGCCGGGTTTGTCGCTCAGACCGCTGGACAGTTCCGGTTGCGCCAGCACGTCGGCCTGGCTGTGTGCTGGGCCGCTGGCGATAGCGCAAAGCAGCAGGGCGCCCCGTGCCAATGCCCACCAGCGGGTCCAGGCTAGACCGCAGTGAGCAAGCCGCATGACCTACTTCTTTTCCCTGGGCAGACGCCCAAGCAGGTAGAACTCGGGATTGGGCAACATGCCGGTGACGCTGGCCATGCGGTTGGACAGGCCAAAAAAGGCCGTGATGCCGGTGATGTCCCAGATGTCCTCATCGTCAAAGCCGTGGGCTTGCAGCGCGGCAAAGTCGGCCTCATCCACCGCCTGGCTGTTTTCGCAGACCTTCATGGCGAAGTCCAGCATGGCGCGCTGGCGCGGCGTGATGTCGGCCTTGCGGTAGTTCACCGCCACCTGGTCGGCCAGCAGCGGCTTTTTCTCATAAATGCGCAACAAGGCGCCGTGCGCCACCACGCAATAGAGACATGCATTGGCCGCACTGGTGACGGTGACAATCATCTCGCGATCGCCCTTGCTCAGGCTGGAATCCTCGCGCAGCATCAAGGCATCGTGGTAGGCGAAGAAGGCGCGCCATTCGGCCGGACGCCGCGCCAGTGCCAGAAACACGTTGGGGATAAAGCCGGATTTTTCCTGCACCTCCAGAATCTTGGCCTGGATATCGGCGGGCAGGGAATTGAGCTCGGGCAGGGGAAAGCGCATGAGAGTCTCCTTCTAGTAATGCGGCGGCAAGTCGTCGCGCAGATTGCGCGCAGCCCCACCCTCGGTGGTGCTGGACGCCTGGTCGCGCAGGAAGCGCAGCTCTGAAACCAGCGCGTCTAGGGTGCGCTGCTGCGCGGTAATGATTTGGTCCAGCTTGTCCACCAGGTCCTCGCTAAAGCTGGCCTTGATTTCCAGGGCTTCCAGTCGCTGCTCGATATTGCTGTTTGGGGTCATGGCCTGGATTGGAACAGATGGCTGCCCTGTGCCGGTCACAGCATGCGCACCAGGGTCTCGAATTCGTCTGCAGCAATCGGCCGGGCAAACAGATAACCCTGGCCGTAGTCGCAACCGGCCTCGGTCAGCAGGTCGCGTTGCTGTGCCGTCTCTACGCCTTCTGCAATCACCTGCATGCCTAGGGCATGGGCCATCACGATGATGGCCTTGCACAGCGCCAGATCGGTGGATTCGGGAATCAGGTGGCGCACAAAAGACTGGTCGATCTTGATGAAGTCGATGTCGAATTTCTGCAAATAGGCCAGCGAGGAATAGCCGGTGCCAAAGTCGTCCAGCGAGACCTTGATGCCGGCGTCGCCCAGCGCCAGCAACTGCTCGCCCACCACCTCATTGGTGTCAAGCAGCAGGCCTTCGGTGATTTCCACCACCAGGCTGTCTCCGGGCAGGCCCATGGCGTGCAGCTGCATGCCCCAGGAGGCCTGGCCGCTGTCGGTGTGGCGAAACTGCACCGGCGAGCGGTTGACGCTGATCTGGAAATCCGGATGCAAGGTCTTGCGCCATTCCTGTACCTGGGCCGCAGCCTGCTGGAATACCCATTCACCAATGTCCACAATCTGTCCACTGGACTCGGCAATGGGAATAAAAGCGGCCGGGCTGACCAGACCGCGCTTGGGGTGTTGCCAGCGGATCAGCGCCTCGGCCTTGTGAATGGAGCCGGTGCTCAGTTCAATGATGGGCTGGTACAGCACGCGGAACTGGTTGTCACTGAGCGCGGTGCGCAAATCGCTGGCCAGGCGCACCCGGGTCTGCGCCGCCTCCTGCAGTGCCGGGGTAAAGAAACTAAAGCGGTTGCGCCCCTCGCCCTTGGCCACATACAGGGCCTGGTCGGCGTTCTTGTACAGGTCTTCAATATCGGTGGCATCCAACGGGTACAGGGTGATGCCTATGCTGGCCGACACAAATACCTGTTCGTCGCCAATCTGGAACAAGTCGTCCATCGAGCGCAGTATCTTCTGCAACAGCGCCTCCAGGTGGTCGGCGTTGGCGATGTCGGTGAGGATGACGGTGAATTCGTCACCGCCCATGCGCGCCACGGTATCGCAGTCGCGCACACAGGCGCGGATGCGACTGCCGGCCTGCACCAGCAGTTGGTCGCCACTGTCATGGCCCAGGGTGTCGTTGACCTCCTTGAAGTGGTCCAAGTCGATGAACAGAATCGCCAACTGGTGGACGTCGCGTTTGCAGCGCTTGATTTCCTGCTCCAGGCGGTCGCGCAGCATGCGCCGGTTGGGCAGTCCGGTGAGCGTGTCAAAAAATGCCTGCTGCCGGATCAGTGCCTCTGCGTTCTTGCGTTCGGTGATATCGGTATGCGTGCCAATCATGCGCAGCGGCCTGCCCTCGCTATCCCGGTTGATCACCATGCCGCGGCTGAGCACCCATTTCCAGTTGCCGTCCTTGCAGCGCACGCGGTGTTCGTTGTGGTAGGTGGGCGTCAGGCCCCGGAAATGGGCCTCGCGGTCCTGCTCCATTTGGGCCACGTCTTCAGGGTGGCTGCGCTGGTCCAGTTCCATAGCGGTATCGGCAATTTCACCCTCGGAAAAGCCGTACATCTCGATCAGACGTCTGGAGTAATGCTCAACGCCGCTGGGAATATGCCAGTCCCAGACGCCGTCGCCGGTACTTTCCAGCGCCAGTTTCCACAGGTTTTCCGAGTCCTTGAGCGCCATGCGGGCCAGCTTGGCTTCGGTAATATTCTGTACCACCGTGGTCCGGGAGACCAAGCGCCCGTCCTGCCACAAGGAGGTGCCCACGGCGTGGAGCCAGATGCGCTGCCCCTTGGCCGTGATGGCTTCCACTTCCAGGTCGTGCGTGGCCGGTTGGTTGACGCTGTCGAAATAGGATGCGCGCATCAATTGCACCGATTGCGGTGTAAAGAAGCGCTCTGCCGTTCCCATGGCGGTGCCGGGGGAATATTCTTCGGGCGAGGTCTCCAAAATCCGGTACACGCCCTCGGTCCAGAACACCTGATCGGCCAGCACGTCCACCTCCCAGCCACCCACCTGGGCCAGGGACTGCATCGCCTCCAGCAATTTGTCCTGCCGTTCGCGGTACTTTTCCACCTGCACGTAGTCGGACACGTCCGAGAAAGTTCGCACCATGCCGCCTTCGGGCAGTACCTGGGTTTTGACTTCCAGCGTGCGCCCCTGGGGCGTGACGCGCAGGTAGATGGGGGGGGCTGGCCCCTTACCATCACTGAATATGTAGTCCCGCGCATGGCTTGCCACCCGTTCGGCATCGCGGCCAAAATCGCCGCGCTGGAGCTGCAGCTGGTTGACCTCCTGGAGCGTGGGTTGGCGGTTTAACCAGTCTGCGGATAAGTCCAGCAGTTCGCAGGCACGGGAATTAAAGGAGACAACGCGATGCTGGGCATCGAACACGAAGACGCCCTGGCTGATGCTGCCCAGGGTGTTGCGCAGCAGCAAGGAACGTTGGCGCAACTCGGCCTCTGCCTCCTTGCGCGCACTGATGTCGGTGTGGGTTCCTATCATGCGCTGGGGCCGACCGGCGGCGTCGCGCTCCACCACCGTGCCGCGCGAAACAATCCAGCACCAGTGACCGGCCTTGTGGCGCATGCGGACATCACAGGCATAGCTGGGAGCCAGGCCTTCGAGATAGCGCTTGAGGGCGAGCTGCTCCTGGGCCAGGTCGTCGGGGTGGACACGGCTGGCAAATTCCTGGAAGCCGCGCTTCAATTCGCCGGCCGAATAGCCCAGCATCTCTTCCCAGCGAGCGGAATGGGTTTGGTGCCCGGTCCGTATGTTCCAGTCCCACACGCCCAGTCCCGAACGTTCCAGTGCCAGTCTCCAGGGGTTTTGCGCGTCAGAGGCGGGCAGCGAACGGCTCCAGATGTCGGTGGAAGGTGGGTGGCTCGGCATGGTGGTCAGAAGCTGCGACTATTCGTGCACCGCCGGTGCTAGCATTGTGTGAAACCGCATGTCTTTTCCCTGTGAGTCATTGGGGATGATATTACTTGTATTCAGGCGTACGTCGCAACTTGCGCGCCGTCCACTGCCCCAGGTCATCCACATAGGTAAACACCGCCGGGATGACCAGCAGGCTCAAAAACGTGGAGGTGATCAGCCCGCCAATCACGGCAATCGCCATCGGCGCCCGAAAGCTGGTATCGGCCGCGCCCAGGCCAATGGCAATCGGCATCATGCCTGCACCCATGGCCAGGGTGGTCATGATGATGGGACGGGCGCGCTTGCGGCAGGCGTCCAGCAGCGCCTCCCAGCGCGTCATGCCATGCTCGCGCCGCGCCAGGATGGCGTATTCCACCAGCAGGATCGAGTTCTTGGTGGCCACGCCCATCAGCATGATCAGGCCGATCAGCGAGGGCATGGAGAAGCTCTTGTCGGCCAGCAGCAGGCCGACAAAGGCTCCACCTAGAGAGAGCGGCAGGGCAAACAGAATCGTCACCGGATGCAGCAGGCTCTTGAACAGCAGCACCAGCACGATGTAAATGCACAGCACGCCGGTCAGCATGGCCAGGCCAAAGCTTGCAAACAGCTCACCCATCACCTCGGCATCACCCACCTCGCGCACCGCCACACCGGGCGGCAGGTTTTTGATGGAGGGCAGGTTCTGCACGGCAGTCGCCACCTCGCCCAGCGGCAGGCCGGAAAGCTCGATGTCGAAGTTGATATTGCGCGAGCGGTCGTAGCGGTCAATCACCGCCGGACCTCCGGCCATCTCCAGCGTGGCCACCTGGCTCAGCATCACCGGGCCGCGCACGCCGGGCACGCTCAGGCGGCCCAGCAGGTCGAGGTCGGTGCGGGCGGCGCTGTCGAGCTTGACCACAATCGGAATTTGTCGCTGGCTCAGGTTCAGCTTGGGCAAGGCCGAGTCAAAGTCACCCAGGGTGGCAATGCGCAGCGTCTCGCCAATGGCGGCACTGGTGACCCCTAGGTCGGCGGCGCGGGCAAAGTCCGGGCGCACGGCAATTTCGGGCCGCACCAGACTGGCGGTGGAGGCCACATTGCCCAGGCCTTTGATGGTGCGCAGGTCGCGCTCCACGGCGTGCGCTGCAGCGCTGAGGGCTGCCGGATCTTCGCCGCTGAGCACCAGCACGTATTTCTCGCCCGAACCGCCCAGGCCGACCTTGCTGCGGATGCCGGCAATCGGCTCCAGCGCCTCACGTATCTGCTGCTCAATGCCCTGTTTGCGCGGACGCGCGCTGCGCTCGTCCAGCAGGATGGTGAGAGTCGCCTTGCGTGCCTCGGAGACGCCTTGGGGCGCAAACGGGTCGCTACCGGCCGAGCCGCCGCCAATCGTGGTGTAAATGCTTTTCACGTGGGCCACCTGCATCAGCCGCAGGCGCGCGGCTTCCGCTACGACCTGGGTCTGCGCCAGCGTGGAGCCGGGCGGCAGTTCCAGATAGGCCTGGGTTTGCGAGTTGTCGTCCGGCGGGATAAAGCCCTTGGGCAGCAGCGGGATCAGCATCAGCGAGCCGACAAAAAACGCCAGCGCTGCCAGAGAGGTGATCAGGCGATGCTTGACACACCAACCGGCCCAGCGCATGTAGATGCGCATCCAGCTCGGCTCGGCATGCGCCGTGACGATGGGCTTGAGGATGTAGGCCGCCATCATGGGCGTCAGCACCCGCGCCACCAACAGCGATGCGGCAACGGCAAGCGAGGCGGTCCAGCCAAACTGCTTGAAGAACTTGCCAGGAATGCCGGCCATAAAGGCGGTCGGCAGAAACACCGCAATCAGCGTGAAGGTGGTGGCGATCACCGCCAGACCAATCTCATCGGCTGCCTCCATCGCCGCCTGGTACGGTGTCTTGCCCATGCGCAGGTGGCGCACGATGTTTTCCACCTCCACGATGGCGTCGTCCACCAGAATGCCGATCACCAGGGACAGCGCAAGAAGAGTTACCACATTGATGGTGAAGCCGAGCTGCTGCATGCCGATAAAGGCCGGAATGGCCGACAGCGGCAGGGCCACGGCCGAGACAAAGGTGGCGCGCCAATCGCGCAGAAACAGCCACACCACCAGTACGGCCAGTGCCGCGCCCTCGTAGAGCAGGTGCATGGAGCCGTCGTATTCCTGCTGCACCGGGGTCACAAAGTCAAAGGCCTCGGTGATCTGCATGTCGGGGTGCTGCAGGCGCAGTTCTTCCAAAGCCTTGCGCACACCGGCACCCACTTCCACCTCGCTGGCGCCCTTGCTGCGCGCCACCTCAAAGCCCACCACCGGCTTGCCATTGAGCAGGGCGGCGGCGCGCGGATCTGCAAAGCTGTCGCGGATGCTGGCCACCTGGTCCAGGCGGATATGACGGCCGTCCGACAGGCTCAGCTCCATGGCTTCGAGTTCACGCGCCGAAGCGACGGTGGCCAGAGTGCGCACCGGCTGCTCGCTGCCACCGATGTCGGTGCGCCCACCCGCCGATTCCTGTTGCATGTTTTTGAGCTGTCGCGAAATTTCGGCCGCGGTGGCACCCAGGGCCTGCAGGCGCGCCGGGTCCAGCGCCACGTCCACTTCGCGGTTGACGCCGCCGACGCGGTTAATGGCACCCACACCGCGCACCGACAGCAGCTTGCGGGTGATGGTGTTGTCCACAAACCAGCTCAAGCCCTCGTCGTCCATCTGAGCCGAACTCACCGTGTAGGCCAGCACCGGGGAGCCCGCCAGGTTGATCTTGCTGATGGCCGGATCGCGCAGGTCGGAGGGCAGGTCGGCGCGAATCTGGGCAATCGCGGAGCGCACATCGTCCACCGCCTCCTGGCCCGGCTTTTCCAGACGGAACTCGGCCGTGAGGGTGACGCCACCGTCCTGCACCTTGGTGTAGATGTGCTTCAAGCCTTGCAGGCTGGCGATGGCGTTTTCCATCTTGCGCGCCACCTCGGTTTCGAGCTGTGCCGGTGCGGCGCCCGGCAGCGACGCCGACACCACTACCGTGGGCAGGTCCAGATCGGGGAACTGCTGCACCTTCATGCTATTGAAGGCAATAAGCCCGGCAAACGTGAGCATCACAAACAACATCACACCCGCTATCGGGTTTTTGATCGACCAGGCCGAAACATTCATGGCGTGCTGTCCTTACTTGGCTGCGGGCGCAAGGCGCACGGTATCGCCGTCGTTCAAAAAGCCGGCACCGGCCACGGCAATCGTGCTGTCCGCAGCCAGACCCTTGAGAATTTCGACCCGCTCGCCCACGCGGCGCCCGGTCTCGATTTTTTGCTGCGCCACCTTGTTGTCACGGCCCACGGTGAAGGCGTAGTTAAAGCCATCGCGTACCACTACCGCTTGCTGCGGCACAGTCAGCGCGCCCGATTGCCCTAAGGCAAATTCTCCGCGCGCAAACATCCCCGCCTTGACGTTGGAGTTGGCAGGCGTGGCGGCCAGATCCACATACACCAGGGCGTTGCGCGTCTGCGCATCGACGGTGGGGGCGACCATGCGCACCTTCCCCGACACCGTGCTACCACTGGCGCTTTGCACTTGCACGGAGGTGCCCACCTTGATGCGGCCCAGCTCGGCAGCCGTGACCTCGGCGCGCCATTCCAGACGGTTCTGGCGGATCAGGCGAAACAGTTCCGCGCCTGGGCTCAGCACCGCGCCCACGGTGGCGCTGCGCGCCGAGATCACGCCGCTGTCGGGTGCCAGCACCTGGGTGTGCTTGAGCCGCAGCTCCTGTTGCATGAGCGCGGCCTGAGCGCTTTGCACGCGCGCCTTCGCGCTCAGGTCCGCGGTGGTGTATTGGCTGATTTGCTGGGCGCTCAGGGCGCCGCTGGGCTGCAGGTTGCGGGCGCGTTCGGCGTTGGCTGCGGCGTCCGCAGCCTGGGCCTGGGCCTCGGCCAAGTTGGCACGGGCCAGGGCCAGGTCGGCCAGCACGGTCTCAGACGCGAACACCGCCAGCACCTGGTCGCGCTGGACAACGTCGCCCACATTCACGCGCACTTCTTGCAATTTGAGGCCGCCTGATTCGGAACCTACGCTGGCCTCCTGCCAAGCGGCAATATTGCCGTTGGCCGCCAGCCGCAAGGGCAGGGCGCTTTGGCTGGGTTGGGTAGTGGTCACGGTCATGGCCGCCTTGGGCGCGGCGCTGGTCTTTGGGGCATCCTGCGCGTAGCCGATAGTGACGGCCCCGATGGCAGCCAGACTCAAACAAAGCGTATTGGCCAAGTGAGTGGATTGAAGTGTCTTCATGTTTTTGGGCATTGATCAAGTGGGTTTGAGCGGGTCAGCGGCATCAAGCTTCCAGCCACCGCCGAGGGCGCGGTAGAGCGAGATCCAGGCCTGGATGCGCGCTAGTTCGAGCTGCAGAAGGGAGGTCTGCGCCGCCAGGGTGATGCGCCTTGCCTCTTCCAGCTCTGGTAGGCTGGCGGAGCCGGCCTGGTAGCGGGCCTGGGTGGCGTTGAAGGAAATGGCGTAGCCGTTTGCTGCGGCGCTGGTGTCTTCTTGCTGGGCCCCGGTGCTGGCCAGGGACAGCAGGGCGTCCTCCACTTCGCGCACCGCCTGGCGCGCCTTGGCTCGCAAGAGTGCCGCGGCCTCGGCATAGCGCGCCTGCGCCGCCTGCACATTGGCCGCGCGGCGGCCACCGTCGAATATCGGCAGACTCAAGGTGACCGGGCCAATGGACCAGGTGCTTAGGTCGGTACTCGTGCCCTGGCTGCTGTAGTTCAGCGTGCCAAGCTGACCAGCCAGCATCAGGCGCGGGTAGCGCTGCGCCTCAGTCGAGCCCAGGTCGGCACTGGCGGCGGCCACTTCGCGCTCGGCCGCAACCAGATCCGGCCTTTGCGATAGCAGGTCTGCGGGCAACAGGGAGACGGCGGGCAGGGCCAGCTCTGCCTGGTCCGCTGTGCGGACTTCCAGGCGTTGGCGCAGCTCGGCCTCGGTCACGCCGGTCAGCGCGACCAGGGCCTTGAGCATGCTGTCACATTGGCTGCTCTGTTGCGTGATGCGGCCATGGCCCTCGGCCGCGCTGGCCTGCGCCAGGGCCGCCACTGCCGGCGCGGTGAAGCCGGCCTGGGCGCTTAAGGCGCTCAGGCGTGCGGTCTCCCGGCGCGACGCCACATCCAGCTGCTGCACCGCCAGCAGCTTGCCACAGGAGCGCCACGAAAAGTACAGGGTTGCTGTTTCTGCGGCCACCGAAACTCGCGCGTCATGCCACTGCGCACCGCTGCCCTGGAGCCTGGCCTCGGCGGCATTGGCTGTAGCGCGGTTGGCGCCAAATAGATCGATTTCCCAGGACGCATCCAGGCTGGATTGCAGGGCGGTTCCCACGGTGGGGCTGGTGGCGTTGATGCCGCGCTGTGCGGCCAACGAGGCATTGAGCGCGGGCCGGTTGGCCGCATAGGCGTTGCCCAGCGCAGCGCGCGACTGCAGCAGGCGCGAGGTGGCGCTGGCCAGGCTCGGGCTAACAGACTCGGCCGATGCGATCAGCTCCACCAGCAGCGGATCACCCAGGCTTTGCCACCAGTGCGCCAGGTCGCCGGTACTACCGCCATGGGGCAGGGGAGCGTTCCAAGCAGGTGGGGTTAGCAGAGCGGGGCTGGCCTGTGGCTGGGTTGGGAGTACGCTGCAGCCACAGGCCAGCAGGCACAGTGCCAAGGCGGCAGCCCGTCGGGCCGCATGGAAGCGTTGAATCAATGTGTTTTTCCTTGAAAATCAGGGTTGTGGCGGCGTTAAGCTTACCCGCTTCGCCTAGTCAAAGTCGGCACCGGTCCGATTGCCCCCATGCTCGATATTCTCGCCATTACCAGCCCCATTTACCTGATCATCGCTCTCGGCTTTGGCCTCACCCGTACCGGGCTTTTTGCCAAGGCCGACATGCGGGTGTTTGGCAAATTTGTCATCAATCTGGCCTTGCCTGCGCTGGTGTTCAAGGCGCTGTCGCAACGCCAGTTTGGCGAGATCGTCAACACCGGCTATCTGCTGGCCTACCTGGTGGGCAGCCTGACGGTGTTGGGTCTGGGCTATTTTTGGGCCAGCCGGGTGCGCGGCCTGTCTCCCGTCACCAGCACGTTCTACGCCATGGGCATGGCCTGCGCCAACAGCGGTTTTGTCGGCTACCCGATACTGTTGCTGAGCCTGGCACCGGTGTCCGGCGTGGCGCTGGCGCTGAATATGCTGGTGGAAAATCTGGTGGTCATTCCGCTGCTGCTGGTGCTGGCCGAGCGCGGACGCGGCAGCAGCAATCCCTTGCACGCGCTGGCGCAGTCGCTGGCCAAGTTGTTTAAAAATCCGCTTTTTATCGCGCTGCTGGCCGGCATGGTGGTGTCGCTGTCGGGGTGCAAACTGCCTGCACCTGTGGCACAGACCATCGCCATGTTTTCGGCCGCCAGCGGTGCCCTGTCGCTGTTTGTGATTGGCGGTGCGCTGGTTGGCTTGCCACTGGCCGGTATGGGTCAGCGTGTCTGGCCGATTGTTCTGGGCAAGTTGCTGCTGCATCCTTTGCTGGTAAGCCTGTGTATTCTGGCCCTGCCGGTCCTGGGCGTCGCGCCCCTGCCGCCCGAGTTGCGCATGGCGGCCGTGCTGATGGCTGCCATGCCGATGATGGGTATTTATGCCACGCTGGCCCAGGCCTATGGCCAGGAAGACTTTGCCGCTGCGGCCACCTTGCTGGCTACCGCCGTCTCTTTTTTCAGCATCAGCGGCTTGCTCTGGGTGTTGCGCTAAACCCGGCTATACGCGTTAAGCCGCCAGCCGCTTTTCAAGCAGCGGCAGGTCCGCCCGCAGTGCCAACAAATAGTTGCGCGCCAACTGACCGGCGCCGACGGCCAGTGCCGGGTCGAACCAGGTCTGGGCGCTGTCCTTGTCCACCGAGCGGGTGGCGTCGTCGATATGGCTGCGCATGCGTTCGCTGTCCACCACCAAATAGGGCAGGGCCGAGGCCATTGCGCTGGAGCTGGCGTGGGCCGACATCAGCAGTTGCGACCACTCGGCTAGTTCCGCCTGCCAGCCGCCCAGGGCGCGTTCATGTTCGTGCGGCATGCTGGCCAAGAGGGCTGCCAAACGCTGGGGCACGCGTTGCGCGGCGGCCAGGGACGCCATGCTGGCCACCGGGTTGTTCTTGTGCGGCATGTCGGATGAGGCGCCGCGCCCAGGTTCGTGGCGCTCCCACACTTCACCTACTTCAAACTGGCCCAAGAGCGACAGGTCTTTGGCAATCTTGCCCAGGCTGCCGGTCATCAGGCCCAGCTCGCAGCCTAAGGCAATCCATTCGTCGCGTTGCGTGTGCCAGGGCGCGCAGGGCTGGCCCAGACCCAGTGCCTGCGCCATGTGGGCGGTGATCTGCGGACCCTTGTCACCCATGCGGGCCAGTGTGCCAATGCCGCCACCCAGTTGCACCTTGAGGGCGCCGATCTTGACGGTTTGCAGGCGCTGGAGACTGCGCACCAAGGGTGCTGCCCAATTGACGCATTTCAGGCCGAAGCTGGTAACCGAGGCCGGCTGCATCAGGGTGCGCGCCAGCATCGGAGTTTCCAGATGCTTTTGTGCCAGTGCGAAGACGGCGTCAATGCAGCGGCGCAGATCGGCCTCCACCATCTCCAGCACGTCGCGCGTGATCAGCGCCATGGCGGTGTCGATGACGTCCTGGCTGACGCTGCCGAAGTGCACATAGGCCACGGCCTCGCGGTTGAACAGGCCCACGGTTTCCTTCAGGCTCTTGACCAGCGGCACCGACAGGCTGCCGGCCCGGGCACTTTCGCGCACGATTTTTGCGGCGTCAAACAACTCGACCTTGCAGGTGTCCACGATCGACTGCGCCGCCGCTTCCGGTATCACGCCATGGGCGGCCTGCGCGCTGGCCAGGGCCGCCTCAAAGCGCAGCATGGCGGCCACAAAGTGGCGGTCGCTAAAAGCCTCCATCACCTCGGGTGTGGAGAGAAAGCCTTCAAAGACATTGCTCATCGCGCGGGCGTTCGGACAGGCCTAGGCGTGGCGTTTCAGGCGCAGCGCGTTGGGCATGGGCACCGAGCGGCGCAGCACGTCCTCGCCCAGCCAGAGCGCGGCCTTGCGGGCACGCTCTGCCACCACGTCCAGCGGTATTTGCTGGTAGTCGTCGTTGAACACCTCAAAGCTGTAGTCGCCCCGGTAGCCCAGTTGGTGCAGTTTGCGCACCAAGGTGGCCAAGGCGTCGCTGTGCACGCCCTCGCCGGGAAACACGCGGAAGGTGCGCGCCGTGCTGATGCGCTCTTCCACGGTCTTGATTTCGTTCCACATAAAGTCGGCCAGCTGCACCAGAAAAATCTTGTCCGGGTCGAGCAGCTCCAGGTCTTCCATGGGCGTCTTGGTGGCGAACATGTGAAAGGAATCAAAGCCCAGCCCCAGGTTGGGCATGTCGGCTTCCGAGATAATGTCCCAGGCCTGCGGAAACTCGTTGATGCTGCGGCCCCAGGACAGCGCCTCGAAGGCGATTTTGATGTCCATGGGAATCGCCAGCATGGCCAGCTTGCGCAGGTCCTGCACCAGTTTCTGGCTCTCACCCGTTGCGTGCGTGGAGGTGGATGAACAGGCCAGCATCACATGGCAGTCGAGTGCATGGCACATCTCCAGCATGCTCTTGGCGATGTCCACCTTGTAGTCGTGCAAGTGGCCGGACAGGCCCTCAAAGTCGCGCAGCACCTGAAAGCCGGTGACGCGCAGGCCGCTGTCCTTGACCTCCTGCACCGCCGCACGCCAGCCGTCTGCGTGGCCCACCAGGTCGCGCGCCTGCAGCATCACCTGGGTGAAGCCTGCCGCCTGGATGGCCTTGAGCTTGGCCTTGAGCGGCCCGGCCAGCGAGATGCTGTCCATCCCGAAGTTGTCGATATTGCCTTGGAAATGGGACATGGCGTCAGGCCCGGTTCTGCGCGCCAGGCGTGGGGGTCACCTGCACCAGCTCGAACATGGCGCCGGCTACCGGCGTGCGCGTCAAAGCACCACGCTGGGCCTGGGCTTCGTCTTTTGGCGGCACAAAGTCCATACCCAGCTTGCGCAGCGCCGCAACCGTGGCCTGCACATCGGGTGTGCCTAGGCCAATGCGCTGCAGGCATTCGTCGTCTTCCACATCCAAAATACCGGGCTCTGGCTCGATCAGCTGCAGGTAAAAGGTGTTGCACGGGCTTTGCAAAATCCGGCCCTTGGGCAGAATGCCAAAGCGGGTCGTGTCCTCCAGCGCAGTAAAGCCAAACAGCGAGCCATAGAACTCGGTCCAGTCTTCGGTGCGCTCGTTGCCTATGTACTGCACCACGCCAAACAAATGCAGGCCGGTGATGGCCGGGGGATGCTGGTCCACCGTGGGAATCGGGATGAAGTCCACGTCGTAAATCGAGAAGTCGCCATGCCGATCCACAAAGTAGATGCGGCTGGTGCCCACACCGTGGATGGCCGGGATGTTGAGCTCCATCACCTCCACGCGCACCGGCACGGCCCAGGCGCCGCGGTCTAGCGCGCGCTTGTAGGCGGTGGCGGCGTCCTGCACGCGCAGCGCGATGGCTGCAATCTGTGGCCGCTCGGTCACCACACCGCCATTGCCGTGGGCGTTGACGATGATGTTGAGGTCGCCCTGGCGGTACAGCAGCACCTCGCGCGAGCGGTGGCGGGCGATGGGTCTAAAGCCCATGGTCTCCAGCACATTGCCCAGCGACTGCGGCTTGGAGGTGATGTATTCAATGAACTCCACGCCCACCAGACCGAGCGGGTTGGGGCCCTCAAAAATTTCTTCGCGGTCGGTGCCGCTGTGGCGCGCCGTCGGGCTTTGTGACATGGTGTTTTCTCGCTATGTAGGTATTTTGTGAAGTGGCGTGGTCTCAGACCACGGCGGTCAGGTCCGACGTGGCAGTCGCCGCGCCATGCGCACCGCCCAGGAACAGACGCTCGATGTTCGGATCAGCAAGCAAATCGGATGCCGGCTTTTGCAAGACCAGGCGGCCGGACTCCAGCGCAATCGCCTCGTCCGAAATCTTCAGCGCGCTCTTGACGTTCTGCTCCACCATCAGCACCGTGGTGCCCTGGTCGGCCAGACGGCGCAGCAGGCGAAACACGTCCTGCACCACCAGCGGCGACAGGCCGATAGACGGTTCGTCAATCAGGATTACCTTGGGTCGCAGCAGCAGGGCGCGGCCGATTTCCAGTTGTTTTTGCTCGCCACCCGACAGGGCCGAGGCGGCCGAGTTCATGCGTTCCTTCACGCGCGGGAAAAACTCCAGCACTTCGGGGATGCGCTCGTGCGTGGTCTTCATGCCCAAGGTGATGCCGCCGAGCTCCAGATTTTCAAACACGGTGAGCTGGCCGAACAGATTGCGGCCTTGCGGCACAAATGCAATGCCTTGCGCCAGCAGCTGCTTTTGCGTGGCGCCGCCAATTTCCACGCCGTCGAGCAGGATCTTGCCCTGGCGCGGTTTGAGCAGGCCGAACAGGGTTTTGAGCACCGTCGATTTGCCGGCGCCATTGGGGCCCAAGAGCAGGGTGATGGTGCCTTTTTTGGCCTTGAAGCTGAGGTTGTTGAGGATCATGAAATCCTTGTAACCGGCCACCACGTCGTCAAATTCAATGCAGGTTTCAGACATATCTTTTCCCTTAACTGCCGAGGTAGGCTTCCAGCACCTGCTTGTTGCTGCGGATCTCGGCCGGTGTGCCAATGGCCATCACCCGTCCCTCGACCATCACCATGATGCGGTGGCACAGGTCCATTACAAAGTCCATGTTGTGTTCGATCACCACAAACGAGCTGTGTTTGCCAATTTGCGGGTTCTGATTGAGTTGCTTGAGCAAGGTGGAGATGCCGCCCACCAGACTCGGGTTGACACCGGCGCAGGGCTCATCGAGCAGCACCAGATCGGGCTGGCTCATAAAGGCCATGGCAATGTCCACCAGCTTTTGCTGGCCGTAGGAAAGCTCTCCGGCCTTTTTGTCGGCCACATGGCGGATACGGAACTGGTCGATCAGCGCGTCGGCCCGCTTGCCCAGACCGGAGTCACCGGGCGCAAACATGCGGCTGAACATGGAACCCTGGTGTTCCTGCGCGGCCACGATCAGGTTGTCGCGCACGCTCATCTTGCCAAAAACCTGCAAGGTCTGGAAGGTGCGGCCCACGCCGCGGCGGTTGAGTTCCAGCGGGCCCAGTTGGGTGACGTCTTCGCCATTGAGTTCGATCTTGCCTTCGTCGGGTGTGATTTGGCCCAACATCGAGTTGAATAGTGTGGTCTTGCCCGAGCCATTGGGGCCGATGACACCGAAGATTTCTCCGGGTTGGACCTGGAAGCTGACACCGCCCACAGCCTGAATGGCGCCATAGGCTTTTTTCAGGCCGGTGACCTTCAGCACGGGTTGACCGGCAGTGCGCTCGTGATGTCGAGTGGTACTCATACCTTGGCTCCCATGGCGGATGCTGCACGTGCGGCGGACGCTTCGCGGGCCAATCTTTTGGCGCGTATGCGGTCTGGAATGCTCAAGAGGCCATCGGGCAACCAGATCATCAGCAGCACCACGGCGCTGCCGAACACGAACAGGTACCAGGCCTGGGCAAAGCGCAGCCACTCGGGCAGGATCACACCGACAGCGGCGCCCAGCACCGGGCCCAGGAAGTAGCCGGGTCCACCGACCACCACCATCAGGTACATCATGATGGACGAGCCCACGGCAAACGGTGCCGGTTCAATGAACTGCACCAG
>Ga0209697_10003152_pt1 | contig 22739 bp, 23 predicted proteins | sample AliMusrvi5mmetaG_FD_184115 | JGI IMG/M metagenome (GOLD analysis project Ga0209697, IMG submission 184115) | Freshwater lake bacterial and archeal communities from Alinen Mustajarvi, Finland, to study Microbial Dark Matter (Phase II) - Alinen... | ecosystem: Environmental > Aquatic > Freshwater...
GCCTCCCGTAGGAGTCTGGGCCGTGTCTCAGTCCCAGTGTGGCTGATCGTCCTCTCAGACCAGCTATAGATCGTCGCCTTGGTAGGCCTTTACCCTACCAACTAGCTAATCTAACGCAGGCTCATCTCATAGCGAAAGGTCCGAAGATCCCCTCCTTTCCCCCTTGGGGCGTATGCGGTATTAGCGTGAGTTTCCCCACGTTGTCCCCCACTATGAGGCAGATTCCTACGCGTTACTCACCCGTCCGCCACTCGTCAGCGCCCGAAGGCCTGCTACCGTTCGACTTGCATGTGTTAAGCATACCGCCAGCGTTCAATCTGAGCCATGATCAAACTCTTCAGTTTAAATCAGTTTGCTACTCAATAAGATGAGTAGCCAATCTTGGCTCGACTCAGACAAACTTAAAATTTACATCTTAGGTGTTGTGACTGTGTCGATTATTTGTTAACATAACTAACAATCGCCACAAGCACCCACACAAATTATTTTGATCGAGTTGTTAAAGAGCGTGGAACTTTCGTCCCGTTGAGCCTGCCTATTATACAGAACCTGCTCAGCTTGTCAACGCCTTGTCGACTTTTATTTTTCGTCTCAGCCGTGAAACATCATAACCAGATCCCGACGAAGCTCACCATTATAACTGATTAAAGCAAAATGTCAATAGTTGTTTTTAACTCTTCAGTAAAGAGAAACAAGAATTAAAAAACTATTCTAGATATCTTCAATGAAGGACTAAATACGAAGCGTCCTACTTACTGCCCCTTCAGAGCCTGCCCCGAAAGAACTGCGTATTGTACAGCTCAATTTAAAATCGTCAAGCAAACTAATGAATTATTTTACCTTATACCTAAGTTCAACCAATCAAGGTACGTTGCAACACCTTGATTAACTAACAAAAACTTTTTTGTACAACCGGCTTTTCTTAAGTCCGACAAATCGGTTTGGATATAACTTTGATATTGATTATTCGTTAACTGAACTGTGATCTTTAAACTGCATAGAATGCAAACGCGCATAAGCACCATTCTTTGCAAGCAGCTCTTTATGTGAGCCTCTTTCAACAATACGTCCATGATCAATCACTAAAATGACATCTGCACTTTCAATCGTCGATAAGCGATGCGCAATCACTAGCGTTGTTCTATTTTGCATTACTTTTTGCAAAGCCGCCTGAATGTAGCGTTCTGATTCGGTATCCAAGGCTGAGGTTGCTTCATCCAATATCAAAATAGGTGCATCCTTTAATAGTGCACGCGCCAAAGCTAAACGTTGGCGTTGACCACCTGATAATTTAACCCCATTTTCACCTATTTCAGTATCCAGACCTTGATCTAATTTAGCAACAAATTCCATGGCATAAGCATCTGTTGCTGCGGTCGTTATCTCTTCACGGGTAGCCGTAGCCAGTGAACCATAAGCAATATTTCTTAATATAGTATCATTGAACAAAGTGACTTGTTGATTCACTAACGCAATTTGCTTTCTTAAATTAGCTAATTGATAATCATTAATTTCCACACCGTCCAAGAGTATCTGACCTTGATGATGCGGATAAAACCGAGACACTAAATTAGCCAAAGTACTTTTTCCACCCCCTGATGCTCCCACTAGGGCAATTGTTTGTCCAGGCTGAGCAATAAAATTAATATCAGTTAAAGCGGGTTCATTCGCAGTTTCATATTGAAAAGTTAAGTTTCTAAACTCTAACAAACCTTTACATCTATCGACTTGATAATCACCGCCATCCACTTCTGGCGCTTCATCTAAGATTTCAAATAAAGATTCTGCCGCCGCAATGCCTTTTTGAATATCGCCATTTGCATCGCTTAATTGACGAATAGGCCTAGGTAATAAAAAGGCTGCCGTCAAATATCCAACAAACTCACCCACACTAGATTGTTTCATAAAAAACAATGCCATATACATCAAAAAAGACAAGGCAATGGCAATAATAAATTGCATGATGGGGTTATGAATAGCCATCGTGGTGGCTAACTTTAAAGATTGTCTACGGTTGTATAAACTGCTATCTAGAAAACGCTGCTTCTCATAATCTTCACCACCATAACTACGCACGACACGATGACCGCCCACCAATTCTGACGTAATATGGGTCATATCCCCAATTGATTCCTGGATACGTTTACTGATAGTGCGAAGACGTTTACTAACATAACCAACCAAAACTACGATGACCGGTGTAATTGCCACAAAAACTAACGACAACATCCAATTAGAATAAAACAGATAAATAAGTAACCCTATCGCAGTAAAGCCTTCACGCACAATTGTTCTTACCGCATCACTGGTTGCTTGAGTCACTTGCCCCACATTATTAGTGATTCTTGAAATCATATAACCACTATTATTGGAATCAAAATAACTCGTGGGTAAGCGGGTATAATGATCAAAAATCTCACAGCGTAAAGCATGCACTACATTAACCGAGACCTTTGCCAGGTAATAATTACCAAAATAAGCACCAATCCCATGGACTATAATCAAACCACTAAATAAAAGCGGCAAGTAATTCATACCCTCTCGGGTTTCGGTTTGCAAGGTATCAATAATATGCTTAATTAAAGCCGCAAATAAAGTTTGCGTTCCCGAATACAATAAGAAGCCAAGAATACTGATCACAAACAAACCTGTATAAGGCTTTACATAGGTAATAAGACGCTTATAAATATGCGTACTGGGCAGGGAGGTTTTATTCATAGACTTAAAAATTGATTAACTGATAACGCTATTGTACCGTGCGTTAAGTCAGATGAGGTGATTAGAGCAACACTTGCCTCATTTTATTAAACACAGACTCCGCAGAAATTGACGCCATACAAGGTGACTTATGTTGACAGGTTGAAAAATGCGCTAACTCATTGACACAAACACACGCCTCACTATGAACCCGTTCTTCTATGTGATAAATAGGAGCCGCGTACTTTTCTGAATCCGCTGTACCAAATAAACCAATGACCTTTACACCGAGTCCACTCGCAAAATGAAGCGGCCCAGTATCACCTGAAATAACTAACTCGGCCTGTTTTAATACCGCTAAATACTCCGCAAGATTGTCTAAAACAGGTAAAGCCACACACTCGGGCGCCAATAACTTGAACTCAGCCAACAAAGCTTGCTCTCGTTCATTAGTACCTACTGAAAAAGCTAAATGATAACCTGCTGCATTCGCTAACTGATAAAACTCATACCACCGAATAACAGGCCATTCTTTTTTGGGCTGTGATGTCCCCAAATGACAAATTATTGTCTGTTCTTTTAAAATAGCCTTAGCTTTTTGTGCCAAGGCAGAGTCTGCTTCAATTGTCATACGAACTAATGCGGGGCTTGGTGTTTGCCACACCCTAGCCAACAACTGTAAATGCCGTGCTACCCAAGCATCCGGTAAACTATCCACCCTCACAGTATTGGTATAAGCGATTCTTTTTATAAATTTAGGCTTTGCATCTAAAGCGGCAACCCGTACCTTTGCACTTATTAATCGACTTAAAATAGCCCCCCTATCATTCCCACCAAAATCCACTGAACGATCATAACGCTCTGCCCGTAAGGCTTTTATAAAAGGCCATGATTCGGAGATTTTAGCCTTACCACGAGAGCGCGGAAACGCCCATACTTTGGTTATCCAACTGAGATGCTCAAACAAAGGCGCCACTTCTTTAGCGACTAAAACGTGCAATTCTGCTTCAGGGTATTGGGCTTTTAAAGCTAATAAAGCCGGCGTAATAAACACCGCATCACCCAAATACTTAAATTGGATGGCTAGAATCTTTTGAGGCTTAATAAAATTACTCACTGCTTATCCTTCAAAAACACACGCCAAATGATTGGCATTATGTTCATCTTGTAATATCTGACTGGCTTGTAAGGCGTTATGATTATAATAGGAATACTCAGCAATCACCTTTTCAATCGCTAAAAGCAAATCGGTAGGCGCAGTTGATTTTGCAACAATGCCTGCATCAAACCTTTCAACTTGTCGGGCTATCCAGGTTCCACCCGTTGTAACAATAGGACTACCAAAGGACAACGCATCTAAAGTAACGCCACTAATTCGATCAGAAAAATCTACTTCGTTATAGGGTTGCAAACAAATAGCACCTAAAAATATCTTCGCATACCATTCCTTTGATAACGTATCATTCAGCCTTTCTAAATAGTCATACTGAATAGTAGACAAACGGACAATATCGGCTTTAGTTTTAACATCATATTGACCGTGATGATCAGGAGAAACCTGCAAGGTAAAAGGCAAGGTAAGATTCTGTTGACTTGCCTGCTGAATCAAATCAACCACATGACCAAAACCTTTATCTTGACGAGCGACACCCGCGAATAAGATATTTTTAAACGTCTGAGGAACGGGTTGCTCCTCCGAAGTTATTTTTGCAATTGGGTAAGGAACCACATGAGCCTGCTTAAATCCCGCCGTTTCAAAGATTTTAATAATCGATGGAGTCGGCCCTAACATCACTAAATTGGGTTGTTTAATCGCCAACTTTTTTAAATACGCAAGTTTTTTATGACTTTCATTCATCCAATGAAAATAAAAATACACTTTATTGGGTGGAATAGTTTTTCTTGATATCCAATCAAATATCACTAAATCAAAACGACCCGCAGTAGCAATTAAGATTTTATCAGACGTATTTAATAGCTTTCTATATAGAAACACACATTGCAACTTACGCATCTTTCGAAAAAAATACTTGTTAATGACTGTGTTTTTTGAAGAAAAATCTAATGATGCCGCATAATTCATCCATACCGAAAAGCGCATGGCAGGATTAGCACTGCATAAAGACTCTATGAAACTAAAACAATGCCCCGTTTCAGTTGTTAAAGTGGGTTCAATAATATTAATAGTCTCAGACATGTTAGCTATTACTTTTGCATGAACATAAGCTTAAGATAACGATAGTAAGAACTTTCGGCTGTTGATACTGCCAGGATAACCCCCTCTCGCCCATCAAGAAAACCTGCACGAAGCACATAGCTCCGAAAAAAAGCCCAAACGCCATGTCCAATCGCTTTTCTTAAAGATCCCTTTTTACCTTTTTGAGAGGCCATTAAAGCGCCAGCACTCGTATACTGATTCATTTTTGATAATAAATCTTCAAAACTTTCAATACTCTCATGTATGAAATGTCCTGTTAAAGTACCTACTGATCCATTGACAAGGACTTGCTCATGTACCACATCGTCAGAGAATCTTGCTTGATCTTTTGCAAACAAACGAACTACGTAATCAGGCCACCAACCAGAATGCCTCATATAACGACCACAAAAACGTGACAGTCTAGGAATCTTCCAAGCCACACAAGCACCTGGATTGGCTATAACACGTTCAATTTCTTCGCGCAGTAAAGGTGTCACACACTCATCGGCATCAATAGATAAAATCCAGTCACCCGTAGCTCTATTCAATGCTCGCTGCTTTTGAATACCAAAGCCAGGCCAATCTGTCTCATAAATTTTATCTGTATATTCGCGACAAATAGCGACAGTCTCATCCCCACTCCCTGAATCAACCACAATAATTTCATCTGCCCATGCCACAGAAGCCAAACAGTCTCGAATATTGTCCACTTCATTCTTGGTAATAATAATAACGGAAAGCATTAAACGAGAACTTTATCCAGTTTATAGGCACTTAAAAACACCCCAGCAAGTAAACAATAAAACTTACCTTCACCAGCATCTAATAATAAGGAATTAAATATCGACCCTATAACCATCGTTAGTATTAGGCCACGTAATAAAATTCCACCATCAATAGAACTTAAATGATAAGAGGTTTTCCACGTCACTAACCACATTAAAACTAATGCGATAAGTCCAATCCCACCCAATTCCTGCGTGGTTAATAAAAATTGATTATGAGGATTAGTCACATACATCGTCAGATTATTACTTTTTGCTAATTGTGCATATTCATTCACAATGCTGCCTGTCCCCCCTCCCAATATCGGATGCTGCTTAATTAAAGACAGCGTATTTTTATACATCTCCATTCTTTGAGCTGTCGGACTTTGAACATCATTAGACTGATGTTCAACAACTTCTTTCTGGGTATCAAGCAAACGTGAATGCAAAACACCACTTGGCAATGTTTGAGATAAAATCAAGGCAACCCCTATCAATCCCAGCCAATATTTAATCGATTTAAGCCCCCAAATTTCAAACGTAAACCAAACAATTAAAGCGATCATGTTGACTTGACCCGTTCGACCATTAACCAAAACCATGATATTAAACACAGCCAACAAAGAAATTGCTATCCATACAACTCTCAAAATACCAACTGAATTAAAGGCCTTATACAACATTAAATACAGCGCAAAAGCCATAAAAATACTGTGAGCTATTCTACTTTTAAAGACAATATAACCCTGATTATGTGGATCATAGTGATCAACCCAACCCAACCACTTAAAATATGAAACTAACAACACAAAAATCATACTCAACAAAAAACCATTCAGTGCATAACCACGTATTTTATCGGTTTTCATCGTCCCAATAATTAACGGAATAAACAACAGTTTTTGATACTTTCCCAAATAGGTGAGTCGCTCATGCCACTCTGCACTTGAATAAGTAATCCCTATTACATACAACACCAATAAAACCAATGCCACCTGTGCACCTGGATTATGAATCATACGTGCAAACTTAATCTTGTAATCACCCGAAATCAACCAAAAAATCATAAACGCCACAGTAGAAATACTGACCAATGCAGTTGATACAGGAATACTAAAACAGGCAAAAATAATCAACCATAAGCTGATATTTTGGGTCACTTCTAAGTATTTAGCTTTCATTAATGAATTATTTAACTAAGGTGAAATGCTTCTTGCTTAACTCAACACCCAACAAACGCTCTAATTTCATCGCCCAGCGATGTTTAATCTCACGTTGAGTAGGCTGATAACTTAAGTCAGGAGAAAAATCTTGTTCGGCCTCATTACTTAACCAAGCCACCATATTAGCTGGATGCTGACCTGTAAAAGGACATAAAGCTTGAGGATCAATTTGATAACCATTAAAAAGCGGATGGTCATGCTGCCAATACTTACCAACACGTTTATTTTTTTCACGCATAGCGGCAATACTGCGGACATGGCCATAATGATAAATGGGCGCATTGACTAACTTAGCCTTTGGATGCCGACCTTGTTTATTTTTAGTCATCACCACAAAGTATAAGCCATCCGGCGCCCAGACTCGAATCGTATTGCGAATAATTCGACACTCTTGCCGATACCAAGCAGGACTGATTGCCAACCACTTTGGACTGCCAAAAAAATGATAATAATCAAACGCTAGTGCTTCTACTTCAGGATTATGAAACGATTGCTCCATGGCCAAACGAATCTTTGGCAAATCCTGCTCATGCAGTACCTCATCGCCTTCCAAATAAAAAGCCCAATCTCCCGTACAGTTATAATGCGCAATCATTTTTTGCTGCGCATATACAAACCCACGGTCCTGCATACTTTCATTCCAATGGGTTTGAATAATAACAATTTTATCTGATTGAAGTGCTTGAATTCTTTCTAGGGTATCGTCTTCACTATCCCCTACCGCAATTACAAATTCATCACAAAGCGGTAACGCAGACACAATACTTTCTATAAAAGGATAACCTAGTAACGTGCCATTACGAATGAAGGTAAAACAACTAATTTTCATGCAATATGCTTCAATCAGGAAAATGAAAGTGCTTAAACGAGGGTACCGTGTAACCAAAGATCATGTTTATTACATAAGCTTAAAGCATAAATAGGCCCACTATAATCTGTTAACGTAAACGTTGAAATAGCCGCCGTATCTTTAGTCGGATCAAATAAATGCTCTTCAATAAATTTGTAATTTTGATCTAATAAGACATGCTTAACAATATAATGCTCATAACCTTTCATTTCATGAGGTGTCACAACTTTTATGGTTACCTTACCGACTGCTTTTTCTATTTCAATAGAGGGTAAATGCGTAGCGACTTTTGCACTCCAACGACCTGGCTCGGCTTTAGTAAAGTAAATATCATTAGCACTCTTTATAGATACTTCACTACTAGCGATTGCTAGAGTAGGTGCAACTAATCCCACAGTAGCACCTAAAGCACCTAAACGAATAAAATCACGACGTTCCATTGCACAGCCCTCTTGATTAAAATTAAAAGTTGATTATATGACATCTTAACGTAGATCACTGAATTTTCAGTTTCCTAGGCTTTTTATACTTAACGTTGATCTTGCTTCCACACTAAATCATCAATACCACATTGCGGTACAAAGCCTGTCACCGCTTGCTTTAATATATCTCTGACTTGGATAAAATCATCCTCTCGCGCAGCGGTCTTTAAGTCCGACAACAACATATCTAAAACATTCCAAGGTATCACGTGCTCCTCGGCCCGCATAATCCGAGGATGATGAGTATCGGTCACATTATCGCCAATCAATAACTCTTCATAAAGTTTTTCACCCGGTCTTAGGCCCGTAAAACTAATCTCAATTTCTCCAGCAGGATGAGACTCATCTTTAATTTGCAACCCGCTTAAATGAATCATTCGCTTAGCCAAATCTAAAATTCGAATCGGCTCACCCATATCTAAGACAAACACATCTCCGCCTTCAGCCAAAGCTCCCGCCTGAATAACCAATTGAGCGGCCTCTGGGATGGTCATAAAATATCTTATAATTCTTGCATCAGTTACCGTCACTGGCCCACCCCGTGCAATTTGCTCTCTAAATAAAGGCACGACAGATCCAGAAGAACCTAGCACATTACCAAAGCGAACCATCGTAAAGCGTGTTGAACTAGGTAACGTATTTTGTAAACTCAACGCTTGTAAAATAAGCTCGGCAAAACGCTTAGTAGCCCCCATGGTATTCGTGGGCCGAACGGCTTTATCAGTAGAAATTAATACAAACAACTCAACACCCGCATTAATCGCCGCTTGAGCCGTATGCAAGGTGCCAAAAATATTATTCCAAATCCCTTGACCTGGGTTTTTCTCAACCATCGGAACATGTTTATAAGCAGCGGCATGGTAAATCGTTTGTACTTTAAAGGTTTTACAGACTTTTTCTACCCGCACTGCATCCGTCACCGAACCTAAAAGGGTGATTAACTCAATAGGTTGTATTAAAGATTGATTCACTTGCTTTAAGGTGAAGTTTAATTCATTTTCAATCGCATATAGGCCAAACTCACACATTTCATATAACACCAACGCCGTAGGTTGCAGTTGAATAATTTGCCGACACAGTTCAGAACCAATAGACCCGCCCGCACCGGTAACCATCACCACTTTTCCACTAATATTAGCTGAGAGTAAATTCGGATTGGGTGATACAGCGTCCCTCCCTAACAAATCAGCAATATCAACTTCTTGCAAAGCATCCACAGTTACTCGACCTTGAGCAATATCAGATAATCCTGGCATAGACATCACATGGATTTTATAAGGCTCCAACATCCTAATTAATTCACCAATACGCGCTCGCGACACAGATGGCATCGCTAATAACACATGTGAAACCTGATAACGATCAATAAGCAACTTTAAAGATGCTAAGGAATGAATTTTTAAATTATTGATTTTCATATCTTGAATCAAGGCATCATCATCAATAAAAGCCACCGCTTTAAATTCACGCCCTTGTTCCAAGGCAGCGGCTAATTGTGCGCCTGCACTTCCCGCACCGTAAATAACTACATTCTTTTTACCCACTGCCTTATTTATTCGACTACCACCCAGTCGAAAATAAATCTCACCCAACCAACATCGAGCACAAAAACGACTACTCCCAACAAACAGCATTATAAGCACCCAATTGAGTGGGGATACCGTTCGTGGAATAACTTTTATATCAGACTCATAAATCACAAAAGCAAATGCCAGCGCATATAAAGCAGTTGCCTGCACAATAACCCATAAAGCTCTAATTTCAATATAACGAATAATAGCTCGATATAAACCTAAACGGGCAAAAATAGGAATAGCAATAAACGGTGCAACTGCAAATAAATACCATTTATCCCCCGTTGGGACATACCAAACACCCCAACGCAAAGAAAGCGATAACCAAAAAGCCAGTAATACAAAGAAAGCATCCATACTAATTAAAATAACAGCTTTCTTTTTGCGAGATAATCCCACAAACCAATAGGCTATTTTTGTTTGTATCATGTTAACTCTCGTTTTCCTGCGCCAAAATAAATAACTAAAACCACTAAAGGTGTATAAGCCAGTACCAAACCAACATAAACATTTAAATCGGTTAACCCCACGGCTAACGCCCATGGCAACAACCAAAGCACATTGATTAACATTACTGCCAGTGAAATCTTTTTATGAGAACCATAATAGCGTGCTGCATATTGATAAGCATGACTTCGATGCGCCTCATATACCTTTTCACCTTGGCTAAAACGCCGACCTAAGGTCCACGTGGCATCCACGATAAAGGCACCCAATAAAATCAACATACTCCAAAAGAATTGGGGCGCTATCCAAGCCGCTTTTATCGACAATAACCCTAAGATAATACCTAAAAATCCACTGCCGGCATCACCCATAAAAATCTTTGCAGGAGGAAAGTTCCAAAACAAAAAACCCAGCACCGTCACCGCCAATAAAACCAGAATTAATGCCTCATGGGTTATCGCTTGATGACTTAAAAACAATAACACAGCCCCCCCCAAAGATACGCTGATTGCTTCAATACTAGCAAGGCCATCTATACCATCCATAAAGTTATAGAGATTCAGTAGCCAAACTAAATAAAATAACCCAATAAAATGACCTACCCAGCCTAAATCAATCAACAAAGGCTCTGAGGAGCCTAAAGATAAGGTATAGAAAATTGAAGGAAAGCCTCCCAAGCCATATAATCCTAAAGCAGCCCCTATAAAATGCGCCAACAACCGCCATCGAGCCGCAATATGACCATGATCATCTAAAAAACCAATCAAGGCTATCCAAGCACCGGCGCCACAGAGCGCCCATAATGTTCCGGAAGAGATTTCTAAAATATTTGACAGGCTTAGCAAACCTAATAAAAACACCACCACGATAGCCACCCCGCCACCCCGTGGTGTTGGTACACTATGAGAACTCCGAATGTTAGGTATATCTATTAACTGCTTAGCTAAAGCATATCGACGCAATACCCCAGTTAACAAGGCTGAAACAACGCCTGCCACTAAAAAAATAAAAATCCACTTCACTGCAAACATAAAAACGAGGGTGTCCTTTGTAATTGAGACATTATCTAAGCAGAATGCTTGTTTTTATAACTTTGAGCGACCTTATCTAAGGCATCATCAACGCACAAGGGCGGTTGCCAGCCTAAAAGTTCACGCGATTTAGAAATATCCACTTGCAACGAACCGCATAATCTTTGCGCTATCGCCTTTTTTCCTAACATTGTGGCAACACTCACTAATAAAACAGTCGGAATTGGCAACAAATAAGCTCTTTTACCTAACGCAACCGCCATTCGTTTTAATAACTCTGGTGTTGAAAGATCATGACCATCAGACACTAAAAAAGTTTGATTAACCGCCGCTGGATGTTTGATACAGGTCAGGATTAAATCAATTAGATTATCTAAAGCCACCAAACTACGCTTATTATTGATAGCGGCCAACGGTAAGGGCACATTTTTATCTATGATGCGCATCATACTTTGAAAATTGGCTTTAACGCTAGGCCCGTAGATCAAAGGCGGTCTAATAATAACGACCTTTAAACCTGTTTCCAAGGCCAATTGCCGTAAAGCTTTTTCGGCTTCCTGTTTTGAAATGCCATAAGGATCAACAGGGTTAGGTTCATCTTCTGGCGTATAAGGCATCCCGTCCGAGGTTTGCTCACCATTGACTTTAATAGAACTTAAATAAATAAACCGTGATGCCCCTGCCTGTACCGCCTGCCTTGCTAAATTTAAAGTACCCTCTACATTCACCTTACGAAACTCAGCTAAAGCATCTGAAGAGGTTTCTTTCATTACATGCACTCTTGCGGCAAGATGAATAACCACCTGTATATCTTGTAATGCCAGAGACCAATCCGTGTTGGCATCCAGATTACCGATCAACACCTTTTCAGAGGCGGGTACGGTTTTATTAAAATCTCGAATTGCGGCACGCACAAAATAGTCTTGTTGCAATAATTGCTGGCATAACGATTGCCCCACAAAACCATTGCCCCCCGTGACAAGCACTTTTATTAACTCTGGATTAAACTGATTAGACAATTGATGGCTCTTGTATGGATATCAAATTTGTTGGGCATTATAACGTTAATGGGCTCACTATGGGCATAGGCTTTAATTTTATAGGTGATCCGAAGCCATAATAAGCAAAAGCCTTGGCGTGTCCATGGATTAGTATTTAAATCTTAATTTGCGTAGAATACATATCAAATGATGCTGTATTTGATGTTTTTATGGGAACAGCTCTTAATGTGGATGATGAGTTAATGGCGAAAGCAGGGTACTTGAGTGGATTAACTGAGCGCACTTAGTTAATACGAGCGCGAATGTGAACGGCATATTTATCATCTTTTTCATGCTATGCTATCTATTCTACCATTAAAATCATAAGGTAACGAATAATGCGACTTGATGATAAAACCCGCGAAATTATTAAAAATGAGGTTGCAAATCAACTAGGGTCTGAAGCGATTATTCGATTATTTGGAAGTCGTGTGGATGATAGTGAACGTGGTGGGGATATTGATTTACTGATTGAACCAAGCCATTCTTTGGCAAAACGTATTCAAATAGAATGCCAATTGGCAGCACGCTTATACATAAAATTGGGCGGTCGCAAGGTTGATGTGTTGATAAAAGACCCACATGATCCAATATTAGCTGTGCATGAACAAGCTTTAAAAAATGGGATTGTATTATGAGTAGTATCCAGGATAGATTGTTTTTAATCACTCAATTAGTAAAAGTGACTCAAAAAGAAGCACGATATTTGACGCGCACAGCAAACCGACTTAATGAGCTTAATATAAATTTATCTTGGGTCGAGTCGCTTGATAATAATGACCTTCATAGTGAAATGCTGGATGCTTTTGTTTCACGTTATGGACGATTACAAGATACGCTGGGCGATAAACTTTTGCCTGCAATGCTGCGAGGAAGCCTTGAAAAAACTGGCTCACAACTGGATAATTTATTACGCGCAGAAAAACTGGGATGGATCGAGTCCACTCAAATTTGGATTGAAATGCGAGAACTTAGAAACCGATTGGTTCATGAATATATAGAATCGCCTAGCAATCTTTTAAGTGCATTACAACAAGCCTTGACGTGTGTCACTATTTTAATAGAGACACAAGATCGTATGGCTAATTACGTCAAGACAATTGAACAAATTTAAATGTTTCCTTGCACTTCATAGCAAATGCGCTTAACCCCACAACAACAATCCGCTATACGCACTGCCGTTGCCGAAACCTTTGGTGAGGACGCCACTATTTGGTTGTTTGGTTCATGGGTAGATGATAACAAACGGGGTGGGAATATTGATTTGCTAATAGAAACTAAAGCGTTAGACGTAACTACGATCGTACGATCTGAATTAGCTTTATTGACGAAATTGCAAATGAAACTGGGCGAGCAAAGAATAGACGTATTAGTTGATTATCCAAGTCGTCAATATACGACCCCCATTTTTGCTATAGCCAAGGAAACAGGTGTTCAGCTATGAGTCATGATAAATATTTGCTGTTATTCAAGATGCGTGATGCAAATGTGATCGGCATATTTATCATTTTTTTCATGCCATGAGATCTATTCGCACATTCATGCCATTTATTTATTAACTATTTTATATGAGCCTTAGCCGAAATCTAATCGCAGGTCTAACTAATTCAATTTGGACAGCTTTACTCGGCCTTGCGGTTGTTCCTTTATACATTAAATATCTCGGAATAGAGGCTTATGGGTTAATTGGTTTTTATGTGACAGCACAAGCAGTGCTTCAACTTTTCGATATGGGACTTGCTCCAGCCATTAATCGCGAAGTTGCTCGATATTCTGCTGCAGGAAATTTAATAGGTGTTGGAAAGCTTTTACATACGCTTGCTGTTGTGTACTGGAGTATGGCTGTAATCATTGTATTTTTGATGGCAGCCTTTTCGTCATTGATCGCAAAGTATTGGTTACAATCAAACCAACTTTCACCTCAAGAAATTGCTAATTCCATCAAACTAATGGGGTTAGTTGTGGCTTGTCGCTGGCCAATAGGGTTGTACCAAGGTGCTTTAATTGGTGCTCAGCGTTTGGTATTGTCTAGTACTGTTAGTATCGCAATGGTCACTCTTAGTAATTTTGGAGCAGTCGTAATTTTAGCTTTTGTATCACCTACGATTGAAGCCTTTTTTATTTGGCAGGCTGGCGTCAGTTTTATTTATGCCTCTGCAATGCGTTTGGCAGCATGGAGCGTGATCGATCAAGCAACAGATATCTGTTTTGATAAGGAACAATTAAAAAATATTTGGCGCTTTTCAGTTGGGATGAGTGGGCTTTCTGTTTTGGGGCTATTGCTTAATCAATTAGATAAAATTATTCTAAGCAAGATAATCAGCTTGGAGGCTTTTGCACACTATATGCTTGCGACAGTCATAGTAAGTGGCTTATTCGTCGTTATTGCTCCGACGTTTAACATCATATACCCACGTTTTACAGAATTAGTTGTAACTGGCAATATTGAAAAGTTAATCTATTGGTACCGAATGGGGACACGATTACTTGCGACAATTCTCTTTTCTGCTGCAATGTTTCTCGCAATTTTTTCTGAAAATATAGTACATCTTTGGACTGGAAATACTTATCTTGCTGAACAAGTGGCACCTATAATCTCATTACTGGTTGTTGGTACGGCAATACAAGGGGTAATGTATTTTCCTTATACTTTACAGTTGGCTTATGGAATGACACGTTTGCCCCTTATAATTTGTTTAATAATGGTCATTGTAATGATTCCTTTGATTGTATTTCTCGCATGGACTTATCAAGCATTAGGTGGCGCCATGACGTGGCTTGCTATAAATAGCATGTATTTACTATTAGGTACATGGCTAACACATCGACATTTACTCAAGGGTATTGGGGTAAAATGGCTTACTCAGGATGTTGGTGTTCCTTTGATACTTTCAATTTTAGCAGGCTTAGTTGGGCATTATGGAATTCAAGAATTGAATATATTAGTTTATTTGAAAATAATAAGTGGGGGTGTTTTAGCTTTGTTTGCCGCTTCGCTATCATTGCTTCTTTCTTCTCAATTCCGCTTACTGATAATCAATACCTACCGCTTTAAAATACCAAGACATGAAAATTAATTACAAGAATAATGTGTTTATGACAAATAGGATTAGAGATGTTCAGTAGGAAAGATCAAACATATATCATCGATGACGAGACGATTGATAAAATATTAAGAGATCCTGCTCAGCCATTGGCTCAGATTGCCATGATATTGCCCGAAGGAGTAACAGCGCTTGATATTGGTGCTGGAAATGGAATGTTGGGCCGTATACTACAACGTGCCAGTAAACAAGTAATTATCGATGCAATTGAACCTAGTGAATTCGCCGCAAAATTGGCTGATCCTTTTTACCGTTCGGTATATCAAGGTTTCGCGCAAGAATATTCTCAAATGATCCAGGCAAATCGATATGATTACATTATCCTGGCTGATGTGATTGAACATATTCCTGACCCGGCCACTTTTTTGTCGGATCTTCTTAAAGACCTGCCAGATACGACCAAGTTAATTTTATCGATTCCTAATGTGGCTTTTGGTGGCGTCAGATTGGCTTTATTAAATGGATCTTTCGATTATGTTGACTCTGGATTACTCGAACGTACACATTTACGTTTTTTTACCTTGGCATCTGCTCTCCAGTTATTCAATAATCTAAAACTTTATCCAGAACGAATATTATCGCTTGAGCGTAGTTTTTATCGAATGGAATTTCCACGAAAATTTCTGAGTGCCTTACCATTCACGATTATAAATTTAGCAAGAAAATCAGATGCGAGGGCTTATCAATACCTTTTTTTGCTTTCTAAAATACCGATAAATTCAATAATTGAACATCACGGAGCATCAACTTTACATGTATTGATTGATGCTGTTGTTGCATGGCCAAGTATTAAAAAACTGGTTCATCGCTGGAGAAGGCCTTGAGAATACCTCGAGTATCCATTTGCATTCCGACGTATCGACAAGTTGATTATTTACAGGAAACATTGCGTTCAGTTCAAGTACAAGATTTTGAGGATTACGAACTGATTATTTCTGATGACTCGCCAGATGATACTGTGCAACAACTCGTAGCATCATTCGGTTTTGATGACCGATTACGCTATTATCGAAATCCAGTTGCATTAGGTTCACCAGAGAACTGGAATGCAGCAGTTCGTTATGCTCAAGGTGATTATATTAAGATAATGCATCACGATGATAGGTTTACTGATCCAAAAGCTCTCAGTGCTTTTGTTCGCTTATTAGATGAGCAGCCAGACGCCGATTTTGCTTTTAGTGCTAGTAGCGCTGAAAGTAGTACTGGAGAAAAAAATACGTACAACTCCCCTGGACAGGCTCAGGTTAAAGAGATTATAAAAAATCCCGAAAAATTATTTTTAAGAAATATAATTGGTGCACCCAGCGCGACTATTTACAGAAATAACCTATCTATTGGGTATGACAGTAACCTGCAATGGTTGGTTGATGTTGATTTTTATATTCGAGTATTTTTGAGAAATTCAACTATTGCTTATACTTCCGAATGTCTGATTGCGACTACTACCAATGCCAGTCATCAAATAACCAGGATATGTAAAAATAATACTGCAATAGAAATGTATGAGCATTTGTATTTGTATCAGAAATTGGCATTTAAAATTGCTGGTGATACGAGTTATGAATCTTTATGGTTTAGATTATTTGAGAAATATCGGATTTATTCCCAAACAGATTTAAATAAGCATGGAATAAAGGAACCTTCTACAGCAAATATTCTGCAACCTTTTTTTAATAAATACCGTCATGTTTGGTTACAACGCACTCCTTATCGTGTCTATGCTCGCTTACCTGATACTATTAAAGGGATAATTAGATTTCTTTCTAATAGATAATATTGTCTTGAGCTGGAATCCATTAAGTTCTCAATTAATTTCTGAGTTTGTAGTTAATTTTCAATGTTAGTTTATAAAAATAAGGCACATTAATGAATCAACTCTTTAACGTATTAGCACGTTGGTTAATGGTGTTTTCTGATCCTAGAAAACTACTAACGTGGCCCTATCTGCTGCGCTATATCAAACACTGGTGGAAATATCAGGCAAGATCCGTGGATAAGATAAGTATCGCCGACAGTTATCCTTGTCTAACAGATTGGGTTTCTTCTACGCCTTTTGATCCACATTATTTTTATCAAGGCGCATGGTTGGCTAGACGTGTTATTCCATCAAAAGTAACTAAGCATGTCGATATCGGCTCCAGTGTGCTTACTATTAGCGTATTGAGTGCTCAAGTCGATACAGTTTTTGTTGATTATCGACCGCTAAAAGCATCACTTCCGGGGTTAACTTCAATTGCCGGAAATATATTGGATTTACCCTTTTCTGACGCTTCAATTAACTCGTTATCGTGTTTGCACGTTATTGAACATATTGGCTTAGGTCGCTATGGCGATCCAATTGATCCACTGGGCAGTAAAAAAGCAGCACTTGAGTTGCAAAGAGTTGTTAGCTCCAGCGGTAATCTATTTTTATCCTTACCGATTGGCAGAGAAAGAATCTGCTTTAACGCACACCGAGTACATTCACCTTTGATCGTACTAAAATTATTTCCAGAAATGGAACTAATTGAATTCTGTTATGTGGATGATGTAGGAGAATATCACGAGAATCAATTAGTGGATGTGGCAACAAACTTAGAATATGGATGTGGTATGTTTCATTTCAAAAAGTGTTAAGTTTCTGTTAAACATCAATAGTATTTGAATTAACATGGTAATTAGTCATATTTTAGGTGGCATCGGTAATCAAATGTTCCAGTATGCTGCTGGCCGAGCACTTTCGCTGAGTACGCATCAAATTCAAAATTTGGATTTAAATGACTTTACCGGCTATCAACTCCATAATGGCTTTGAATTAGATCACGTATTTAATATAGAGGAAGTTGTTAAGTCAACTTCAAGTAATATTCAAGAATTATTAGGCTGGAGGGCAAATTCATTTGCTAAAAAAATATTGCGTCGTTCTCATTTTGCTAAATTAAGAGGCCAATCATTTATAGTTGAACCCTATTTCAACTACTGGCCCAATTTTTTTGAATTAAAACAGGATTGTTATTTATATGGATATTGGCAATCAGAGCGTTACTTCAAGTCTATTGAAACTACAATTCGCCAAGACTTTTCATTCAAAACGCCATTAGATAAACGCAATGAGCAAATTGCATTAGAAATAGCAAATAACCAGTCCATTAGTCTACACGTTCGGCGTGGTGATTATATTAACGACACTAAAAATACTTCTGTGATGGAGGTCTGCTCTGTGAATTATTATCAGGATGCCATTAAATACATTAAAGATCGTTTTGAACAGCCAGTTTTATATATCTTTTCTGATGACATCACTTGGGTAAAAGAACACTTGTCGACTGAATTACCTTGTGTTTACATCGACCATAATAATGGCTTAGAAAGTTATCGAGACATGCAATTAATGAGTTTATGTAAGCATCATATTATTGCTAATAGCTCATTTAGCTGGTGGGGAGCTTGGTTAAATCCCTCAGCAGATAAAATAGTGATTGCCCCTAAAAAATGGTTTGTAAATAAAAATAATATTGATGACCTTATACCTCAAGACTGGATAAAGCTGTGATCAATTACGAACCTTTAATTACCGTAGCAATGCCGGTATACAACGCCGGCAAATACCTTAGACTAGCTGTACTTTCAATTGTTAATCAAAGCTATTCAAACTGGGAGTTGTTAATTATTGATGATGGCTCATCAGACGATTCATTTCTAAGTATCGCTGATATTAATGATTCTCGAATGACTATTTATCGTGATGGCGTAAATCGCGGTCTAGCGGCAAGATTAAATGAAGCTATAGATTTAGCTAAAGGTGATTACTTTGCCAGAATGGATGGTGATGATATTTCCTACCCTGATCGTTTTTTAAAGCAAGTAACCGAATTACAAAAAAATCTAAACCTGGATTTAGTAGCTACTAGAGCCATCACCATCAATGAGAACAATTTAGCCACTGGATTATTTCCTTATGCTATTTCTCACTCTGAAATTTGTGCACGTCCTTGGAATGGTTTTTATTTGCCACACCCTACGTGGATGGGTAAAACCGAATGGTTCCGTAAATATCATTACAGTTTTCCAGCCCCCTATTGCTGTGAGGATCAAGAGTTATTATTAAGGAGTTATCAAAATAGCCACTTTGAAACACTAAATGAAACTCTTTTAGCCTATCGAGTCAGATATAAGTTAAATATTCCAAAATTAATACAAACAAGATTCGCCGTGTTTAAAATACAATTTAATCATTTTACTCAATTAAAGTTATGGCGGTTTCTATTCCTCGCCTCAATTACTTTTATTAGTAAAATAATCTATGATTTCATAAAATTAATAAGCAATTCTGAACCTCAACGAAACAACATATCTGACACTGATATATTAGTTCAATGGAATAAAATTTTAAATACACTTTTATTGACCGACAAAATTTCATGAAAAAAGTTTGTTACATTGCGACCATTCCTGCCGTCGTTAATTCTTTTTTAAGAAGCCACATTGATGCGGCATCCACAAAATATGACGTTACTATCATTTGTAACAGTGCTGACGCCTATCTACTGGATAACATTAAGGCGAGGATAATTTTATTACCTATCGAACGTAAAATATCTGTTAAACAAGATTGGCTGATTTTAATCAAACTAATCCGGTTATTCCGTAGTGAAAAATTCGATTTAATCCATTCTATTATGCCAAAAACTGGCTTGTTAAGTATGCTGGCAGCTTGGTTAACTCGCATTCCTAATCGGGTACATATTTTCACTGGTCAGGTATGGGCAACCAAAAAAGGGTGGAAACGAGAGGTATTTAAAATATTTGATAAGCTAATTGCTCTACTAGCGACCCATGTTCTTTTAGATAGTCCTTCGCAACGTGATTTTATGGTGTCTGAAAACGTTTTAAATAAAAACACAGGGATTGTGATTGAAGACGGTTCTATTTGCGGAATTGATGTTAATCAATTCCATCCCGACAAAAAGGCTTTTCATCAAGTCCGTTTAGATCTGGATATAAAAGAAGAACAAATAGTCATTTTATTTTTAGGTCGATTAAATCGCGACAAAGGTATGCTTGATTTGGCTTATGCTTTTTTAACCTTAGCAAATATTTACCCTGACTTAATACTCGTTTTAGTTGGATCTGAAGAAGATGTCTCTTTTGCGTATCTTCAAGAAATGTGTTCTGCTGTTAAAGATCGTATTCGCTACGTAAAACACACATCAACGCCTGAATCGTACATGCAAGCAGCAGATATTTTTTGCTTACCCAGTTATCGGGAAGGTTTTGGCCAAGTCATTATTGAAGCGGCAGCCTGCGGCATTCCTACTGTCGCCTCACGCATTTATGGTATTACCGATACCGTAGTGGACAAAGAAACCGGCTTATTATTTACTGCGGCTGATGTGTCAGAACTTAAGGTATCTTTATCAACGTTAATTGAAAACACTTCTTTACGTCAACAAATGGGCAACGCCGCACAACAGCGCGTACTTGAAGTATTTCAAAGTCATAAAATTACTGCGGGTATGATGGCACTTTATGAACAACTATTATCTAATCATTAAAAACTTATCGATAAATGGTTTTGATTTAGGATTTTCTTCTTGTAAAAACTCTAATATCGATACAAATAATTTCTCACCCATTGCATCTTGTAGTTTTGAAAATCGAAATAAAAATTGATCGATGTGCTCAACTTCATCATCAGAAAGAGTCTGATATCGACTTGAATCAAGTGGCATAAATAACGCCATTTTTGTATAAGCATAATTCATTCTTAGTACATGCTTATCGCACTCACTGATAAGCCTTTCCATTCTTAGCTCAATCATAAGCGTATTCCATGCAATAAAGCCTGTTGTTCAATAGCTCTGCTTTGATCTGTAGCCATGACAACATCGATTTTCTGTTGCTAAAACGGTACCCTTTTTTTATTATCCTGTAGCCAACTGATAAAGCTAAGCATTAATCTTCGACTCCCTGTTAAGCCAAGATAATTTTTATCCGAGTAAAAAAGATATTGTCATCACCTCATCTCTAATGCTTATTGTCCAAGGGATATCTACCATATTTTTGGTAACTTTCACTTGTAAAGACCCTATTTGTCAAAAATTTTTGATTAAAATAGGTTGACGTAAGAAGTCTACGATAAATTGATAATCTTGTTGTTCTATTAAGGCAAATACCACGGACATATCAACATTCATATATTCATGAACAATCCGGTTACGTAGGCCAACCGCAGCATTCCACTGTTGAAGTTCAGCATCTGATATATGCTTTTTAGCATGTAAACTGGCAAAACTATCGTAAGCGGAAACAGGTACGGTCTCTCCTGATGCTTTTATCAAATGCTTGGTCTTGCCGATGGCGTTTTCAATCAAAATTTGCAGTCCATGTAATGCGCCATTTTGCTCCAACTTACTCAGTGCTTGCTTATTGATTAGTTTTTGTTGCGCTTCTTTTAACAATGCGCTTTGCTCATCGGCAATACGACAACATTCAGCATAATATAAATCAAGCCGCATAACACTGATTCCAATAATATTCTTCTAACTCGCGCCAGGTACGTTGTAAAAAATAATGCCATGCCAATGTCTCCTCCCCTTTAAGTACAACACCTTCCTCGGCGACTACGACCCGCATGGTAAGTCGTGCATTTGTTAAATCAATCAAATCAATCTTGTCGTCGGTAACATTAAGTAACTGTGCTAAGGTTTGTCGGAGTGTTTCTGTTTGTGCCAATGCGGTCATTACGTTAATTTTAGGCTGACGATGCCAACGAATAGCAATATCCCAATCACTTTCTGAATGCGTTTTACCATTGACTTGACTACCTATCAATATAGCGAGTTCTAACTGTGAAATATTTAAGAGGCATTGCCTTAAGGCCTCCTCATTCAAATTAAGTGTTGTACACATAGTCCCTACAAAAATATCAAATACAGTGCAATTGTCTGGTCAATTTTGCCATCAAAACCCTATGGCCATATATCGCGTTTTGATAAGCTGATAAATACTCTCTAAAATCGGTTTTACCGCATAAATAGCATTTAAAGCTTCTGAGGCTTGTTTAGGCTCGTCTTCATACTGATGAGCAATGCTATTTCTGATTTTTCTAAGTTCTAACCAAGTATTTTTATCTTCTAATAAGCCAATCTGTTCAAGTCTATTAAGCGTATCAATAAATGGTTTTGATTTAGGATTTTCTTCTTGTAAAAACTCTAACATCGATACAAATAATTTCTCACCCATTGCATCTTGTAGTTTTGAAAATCGAAATAAAAATTGATCGATGTGCTCAACTTCATCATCAGAAAGAGTCTGATATCGACTTGAATCAAGTGGCATAAAT
>Ga0209697_10003155_pt1 | contig 22729 bp, 25 predicted proteins | sample AliMusrvi5mmetaG_FD_184115 | JGI IMG/M metagenome (GOLD analysis project Ga0209697, IMG submission 184115) | Freshwater lake bacterial and archeal communities from Alinen Mustajarvi, Finland, to study Microbial Dark Matter (Phase II) - Alinen... | ecosystem: Environmental > Aquatic > Freshwater...
CTGACTGAACAGTTGGTCTGTTTGTCAGACAACTCCACAACAAGGCTTTCACGTCGCACAGTCCGATAGGTCATATCCGTCCCATAAGTCTTATTCTTTTCCTCTCTTCGCTCAGCACTCAGCACTTTATTTCTTTGACTTTCCCGCTTTCCGCTGCCGACTGCCAACTGCCCACTGTTTTCAATGCTTCTGTTAAATAATTGTAAACAAAGCTCAACCAAAAAAAACTTCAGGCTGTCTCTCGGTATATTGTTGAAACTGTTCTTTCAATCTCAACCATAAACGATGTTCAGCTTATGCCATTCGAACTTTAAATTTATTGGAGCATTGCTCAGTTACTATTACAGTATTGATCAAGCTACATTCCGTCATGAAACGAACAGATTATGAAAAAGGGTATCTGGAACGAAATTGTTTATCGACTGGCTGATAAAGGAATAACTGAAGATCATGCTGCACGTTACATCCCGCATTTCGAAACCGGTGATGATAATGAGCTGAACCCATTGGTGTGGGACTCCCTTATACAACTTCTTTACGATGAAGCTGAAAAGCGTGGTTTGGATGATGCGGTTGACACAGTATACATAGAACGAAGCTATTAAGAACAATGACACGATCCCGTCATGCAGCCGAAAATGTGCTCTCGGATAGCATTTTCGTATCTACTGATATTTGTCTCCGTCAATTTTGTCAGATCCGGTTTGATCGCATCGCTCAAAATCACCGGCAGAAACAACTACCCTTCGGCAGAGTTACGGGGTATGAGTTCATTTTTTATTGGTTTTTAACTAAGAATAACTTCGTGGAATTTCCCCTTAGACATTTAAAAAAATATATCTACATTCACCTTTTATTTAAAAACTAAGGTGAAAAATCGTGATTAATTTTAACAAAAAAATACTCATTATTGGATTTGGCTCTGTATCTCAATGTACAGTTCCTATCCTTTTTAAACACATCAACGTCGATTATTCTCAAGTCACTATTATGGATTTTGAGGATATTCGCGAAAAAGTATTACCCTGGACAGCATTGGGCGTTACATACATTAATCATCAAATAACACCGTATAATATAGCACAAACCCTTTCTACTTATGTTGCAGAGGGCGATTTGATAATAGATTTGGCGTGGAATATTGATTGTTGTGATATTCTTCAATGGTGTCATGATCATGGTGTCCTCTATATGAACACCTCGGTAGAAGTGTGGGATCCTTATACAGGGGTTGAGACTCAGCATCCTACCGAAAGAACACTCTACTACCGGCACATGAAAATCCGTCGCATGACTTCACAGTGGCAAGATAAAGGTGTCACTGCGGTGCTTGAGCACGGCGCCAATCCTGGATTGATATCGCATTTTACCAAGCAAGGGTTACTTGATATTGCCGATGCAGTCATTGCCCGGAACAAGGTCGGCCCTGCTCAAGCCGAAATTATTAAAGAGCTGGCTGAAAAAAGAATTTTCAATGAACTGGCTATGACGCTTGGCGTCAAAGTGATACACTGCTCTGAAAGGGACACTCAAATTTCTAATGTTCCAAAACAGGTTGACGAGTTTGTAAATACATGGAGTGTCGAGGGATTCAGGGAAGAGGGCATGACTACTGCTGAAATGGGGTGGGGAACACATGAAAAAGAGCTTCCGGAATTTGCCTATACCCACGAGGAAGGACCACAAAACCAGATTTGTCTTGCCAAAATGGGTATGAATACCTGGGTCTGCTCCTGGGTGCCTGATTATGATATACGTGGCATGGTAGTCCGTCATGGCGAAGCGTTTACGATTTCCGACTACCTGACTGTCTGTAAAGAGGGGCAGGCCATCTACCGTCCGACGGTACATTACGCCTATTGTCCGAGTGATGCCGCTATAACTTCTCTGCATGAGCTGCGTGGTTATGACTATAAACTTCAGCCGAACTTCAGGATCATGAATGATGAGATCACCAGGGGTTCTGATATTCTTGGTTCTTTACTGATGGGTCATTGTTTTAATTCCTGGTGGACAGGCTCCAACCTGAGCATAGAGCAATCCAGAGCGCTGGTACCTCATCAGAATGCTACCACCATGCAGGTGGCAATATCTGTGGTCGCAGCCTGTATGTGGATGATCGAAAATCCTGACAGGGGTGTTGTTGTACCAGATAATATCGATCATGAGTATATCCTTGGAATTGCAAAACCCTATCTTGGCAACTTCATATCAAAAGCTTCTGATTGGACACCTTTAAAATACAATCCCAACTATTTTGCAGGGTTTAATAACCCTGATATTGATGAAAGCGATCCTTGGCAGTTTAAGAACTTCCTTATTACCGATAATGATTAAAACAGGATACAGCTAATGGACCCTCAAAATTTAAAACAATTGGCCATAGAGCATGGTACACCGCTGTTTGTGGTAGACCACGACGTTTTGCGGGCTAATTACCGTGAGTTTAAGCAGCATCTTCCAAGGGTACAGGCCTATTTCGCAGTTAAGGCAAACTCAGACAAAGAAATAGTTAAAACTTTTTATAACGCTGGTGCCAGCTTTGATGTGGCATCAATGCCTGAGTTTCTTAATGTGTATGAAAATATTAAAAGTTTGACGCCTGAAGAGCGGCAGGATTTCATCTGGGATAAAATCATCTATGCGAATCCGATAAAACCGATTCCTACGTTAAAGGAGCTCGACCGTTATAAACCGCTGGTTACGTTTGATAATGAAGATGAAATAGCGAAAATCGCTACCTATGCACCGAACACGGGTCTTGTTTTACGAATAAAAGTACCTAATACCGGGGCTATGGTAGAGCTCTCTTCCAAATTCGGTGCAGATCCTGGAGAAGCTGTTGATCTTATCGACAAAGCGTTTAAAAAAGGACTTGTGGTTGAGGGTTTAAGCTTCCATGTCGGCAGTCAATGCACAAATTTCCAGAATTATATTCAAGCCCTTAATCTGGCATCCAATATTTTCAAGGAATCGTGGGAAAGAGGGTACAAAGAGGTAAAAATTCTTGACATTGGCGGCGGGTTTCCCGCTCCCTATGACAATAGTGTAAAACCTTTTGCGGAGCTTGCAGTAATGCTCAATTCCGAATTTGACAGACTCTTTCCGCCCGACATTGAAATCATAGCCGAACCCGGAAGATTTTTAGTGGCAACTGCCGCATGGCTGGTGATGGAGATAATTGGCACAGCGTATCGTGACGGTAAAAGATGTTATTACGTCAATGACGGAGTCTATCATACTTTTTCAGGGATTATCTTTGATCATTGCGAATATCCTTTAAAATCCTTCAAAGAGGGTAATGAGAAAATGTGTGCTGTATATGGCCCGACCTGTGATGCTCTGGACACAATCACATTGGCCAATCTATTACCGGTAGACCTTTCGATAGGGGATTTACTCTACAGTGAAAACATAGGGGCTTACAGTCACGCGTCATCGACCTACTTTAATGGTTTTCCGCCGGCAAAGGTTTTGCATATAAATAAATAGTCGGCAGTTGGCAGTTGGTAGGTTACGTCATTCACCGCCAAATGCTAACTGATTTCACATCGCAACAGCACACGCTATTCTACACTTCTTTTCTCCCTGCCCACTGCCTACTGCTGACTGCCCGATTCCTGAGCCTCAGCCCCTTCGGAACCAGACTCCGAAGGCGGCTGAAACTGCACCGGTGCTTCAGCGATTTTCCGGTAAAGCCTGATGAGGCGGAGATGCTGTGGCCCGTTCAGCAAAAATGTTGCAAGCGACTCCCACACCGATACCCATGCTACAATGGTAAGCCCTTCGGCAAATACAGTGTTCAGAAAAGAAGGAGTGCCGTCAATAGCAAAGAGATGATTGACCCACAAAGAGAGGCCGAGAATGATGATACCGATAACGAGAAGCGTTACTGCGGTTCTCAGCATTTTGTTCATCGCTCCGATTTCGAGCTCCCGTTGGTAGATAAAAAATTTATGGACACTGGTCCGTACCCGCAGCATGAACTCTTCGGAAGGATAACACTCAAACATAAAGCGGATCACAAAGCGAACCCGCCCTATTTCCCTCGCACACTCTGTTAGATAATAGGCGAGATCTTCGTCAAGATCCTTTTTGTGGTATGGAGCCGTTTTGTCGAAGTCTTCGTAGAGATCCTCAACACGACGTGCAGCAACATCAACGATAACAAGACCATCAGAAGTTTGTTCGTAGCGATCAACTATTCTTTTTGGCACCGGTAACGAATTTGGTTCGTGGAATAGCGGTATTTTAGTTTAAAAATAATTACAAAATTTTTGTTGGGGATAAGAGTTATTCAGCTATAAAAAAATCCTGTTATTTCCCATGGCTTTATTTGAGGAGATTATCATGGGAATCTTTATGCTTGACAAGTTCACCGGTCACAAGATAAATAACATCTTGCGCAATCTTTGACGCATGGTCAGCCATACGCTCGATATTCCTCGAAACGCCTAACGCATTGGTAAGCCCGATGACATCAGCATCCGCTATTTTCATTAAGGCAGTCACTTTATTGAACGCCGTCTGATGCAAGTCATCAACTTCATCATCATGAGCACAAACCTGATCAGCAAGATCACGGTCCTGCAATACAAAAGCATCAATTGATTTTGTAACCATCTCCCCGGCCAGCATAAACATCGATTCAAACTCCAGCAACTCAAGCATAGCAGGGCTTATCTCCATCATTGAATCAATAATATGAAGCGAAATCTCACCAATACGCTCAAGTTCATCACTAATCATCATGATAGCGACAATAGTGAGCAGGTCTTTTGCAATCGGATGCTGGAGAGCTATAAACTGAATACATTGTTCCTCAAGGTCAATCTCTTCCAAATCCAGCTCATTTTCCAGAAGCTTGATACGAGGCACACTCTCTTCATCCTGATATTTAACTGCACGTAATGCCTCAAACAAATTCTCGACTACTTTGGTGGAAAGGTCAACAAGAACCTGGGAAAGCTCTTGAACGTGCACATGTACCGGTCGATCAGGCATAAGAATAAAAGAGTTTCATTGCATTAAAAGTTACGTTTCATATCAAGGCAACAGAACAGCGCACGAAATGACTGTCGTCCAGAGTCCATTTTCACCCTCGGCAGACTGGGTTATATTGTAGGAATTAATAATCTTGTGACTCATCTTGTATATACCTTCCCTTTCATCCCAGTCCTTGTTTGGATCAAACTCAATCCCAAGAGTTGTCGCCAGCATTGTTGCAGCCAGATCCTCAGCATACTCACCCGACTGTTCGGCAGATTCCCCGAAAGGCTGATGTTCCGACAGATAACCATACTGTGTCTCATCCGCCGGGATGGCAACACCAACCGAAGCCGCAATTAGACGATTAAACTCATTGGTAGAATTGCGAGCCATGACGGCAAAAGTAATCTGTCCAGGAAAAAGAAGTTTTACCCCCTCCTCGACGCTGATGCGTTTACAATGAGGCGGAAAAATACTTGACACAGTAACCAGATTACACCCCTCAATTTTAGCATCCCTCATGGCAAGCTCGAACGAAGAAAGGTATTCTTTATGCCTTCCTACTCCTTTGGTGAAAAAGACTTTGGATGGAACTAATGACAATGTCGTGTCTCCGAATTACTTAGTGGAATAATTTTTTGAAATATATTAAATAAGTATAAATAACCCCATGGCTTACTTTTAGCGTTAATTCCAAATACAATTTTCTCGATAACTTACAATAAAAAATTATGAATCGGTAAATATTGCTTACTCTATTTTATAAAGTAGGTTAATGATTATTTATACTCCCTGAGGTGTAATTATTGTGAGTTGTTGGTGCGGATAAGTACTATCAGAATTAACATATATGTAACATAGTTTCTCTTGTCATGAGCTTAAGAAATAGGTACAATGTTTTGTTGTGAATTAAGACGTTGTGTGTGTAATATTCATGTGATTTTCTTTGCTGACAAACCAATTAACGAGAGCAATCATGTCAACCGAAACGGACGAAAGAGAAGTATCTGCACTGGAACAGCCCGAGGAAGCGATCAGACTTTCTGCGTATTACCTCTGGGAATTGAAAGGTAGAGAGCACGGCTCAGATGTCGAAGACTGGCTTGAAGCGAAAGAAGCTTTGACCGACTGACCCCATTCGCTCTATCACTGGAAAGGCCACTTCAAATGGAGTGGCCTTTAATGTTGAAGTCAACAAAAAGCTTACCAGTTCTTAACAAGTCAAGTTTTATTCCATACTGATCAACCTGAGTAATGTTTGGTCTCATAAGAGGATGTTTGTGACAACGGTAACACACAGCTCCGAAGCTTGTCCGGGAAATGCGGACATCGAAGGTATCTTGAATGAACTCGCGGTCATCAGGACAAATATTGTCTCCGAACTTGCTTTATCGCAGCCACGTCTCGATGAGGTTCATGCGAACAACAGGGACAGTGCACGGAACCTCCTGCATTATATGGCCTTGAGACGTCACGATTTACGCCCGCTGCAGTTGCGGTTGGCGAAGCTGGGTTTATCCTCCCTAGGCAGGGCCGAGTCTCATGTTCTGACTACAGTCGATGCGGTTCTTGGGGTTCTGCATTGTATGGTGCATCGAGACTGGTACCATTCTTCCGAGGAGGTACCGGTCATGGATTTCCTCCACGGTGAGCGACTGCTCGCTGAACACACTGATGCTTTGTTTGGGCCTTCGACCACAGCAGGCAAGGTTCGTATCATGGTCACCATGCCGAGCGAAGCGGCGGATGATTACCTCATTGTTCACAACCTGTTGCTGCAAGGCATGGATTGCATGCGCATCAATTGCGCTCATGACAATGCTGCATCTTGGTCGCGGATGATTGAGCATCTGAAACAAGCCGAGGTGTCGCTGGAAAGGTCATGTCGTGTTGTCATGGATCTGGCTGGGCCGAAGCCGCGCACTGGGCCGATGGAACCTGGTCCGATGGTGGTTAGGATTTCCCCCGATCGAGATGTCTACGGGCATGTCACTGCACCCGCGAGGATCTGGTTGACTCCGGAGCACTTCCCTCAGTTACCACCCTCTCCGGCAAGTGCTTGTCTTCCGGTACCCTCAACCTGGCTAAAGCACCTTCGCATTGGGGAGTGGGTGACATTTACTGATGCACGCGATGCGAAGCGGGTACTCAAAGTCGTTGACGTGACAGATCATGGGTGTTGGGCGGAGGTGACAGAGACGGCATACGTTGTTCCTGGGATTATTCTGAGTCACGAGCACGTAGGATCGTTTGATGACCGGGAGGGGCGAGTTGGTGCGTTACTGCCGGGTGAAAACTTTCTCTCTCTTCAACATGGCGATTTGCTCATTCTGACCCGGGATCTCAAACCGGGACGCCCGGCAAGCTACGATAAGTGTGGAAAACTTCTAACCCCTGCTGTGATCGGTTGCACAATTGCAGAAGTATTCGATGACGTCAGGGCGGGGGAGTCGATTTGGTTTGACGATGGCAAGATCGGGGGACTCGTCGAGAAGGTGGAGACGGCACGTGTACTCGTTCGTATTACTCAAGATCATCTGAAAGCCATGAAGCTGCGAGCTGGCAAGGGAATTAACCTTCCTGAGAGTGACCTTCACCTTCCGGCTATGACTGCCAAGGACATCAAGGACCTCTCTTTCATTACCCAATATGCTGACATTGTCGAGTTGTCCTTCGTCAATAATGCTCAAGACGTGGAGTCGCTACAGCAGTGCTTAGGGAACATAGGGGGTCGTCAGCTTGGCATAGTGCTGAAGATCGAAACGCGACGAGGCTTTGAGAACCTGCCGGATATACTGCTGACAGCAATGCGTGAACCATGTTTCGGTGTGATGATTGCTCGGGGTGATTTAGCCGTCGAATGTGGATTTGAACGCATGGCGGAAGTTCAGGAAGAGATTCTCTGGTTCTGCGAGGCTGCGCATGTTCCAGTGATTTGGGCGACCCAGGTACTGGAAACGCTTGCCCAAAAGGGGGTGCCGTCTCGCGCCGAGATCACGGATGCGGCTATGGGACGTAGTGCTGAGTGTGTCATGCTCAACAAGGGGCCTTACGTGTTAAGCGCTTTACGGGTACTGGACAATATTCTGAGACGAATGCAGGCCCACCATGCTAAAAAGCGCTCCATGCTTCGGGAGTTACATTTGGCTCACCTTTTCCCATACATTTCTGGAAAGTAGGCTATTACGTTTTTTGCTATGACCCTTGCGCAAGGAATTTGCAATGATGTAACTGATTCCCACTTGACTTTACCGGGAGAAATCGACAAAATAACTTGTATTAAACTTTCAGGTCAGCCAATTAACCGGGAGCACCCATGGCAAAAAAATCAAAAAAAGAGGAAGTAACTGCACCGGACGATTACGAAGCCACAATATCACCGGAACAACAGGAAGAAGATATCCGACTTACTGCGTATCACATTTGGGAATCGAAGGGTAGACGCAATGGCTGGGATATAGAAGATTGGCTTGAAGCAGAAAAGTTTGTGAACGACTGATGCCAGTGTACTGTCGATCATTTCTAAAAAGCCGCTCTAAAAACGAGCGGCTTTTTTTCTCCTGCACACCAACCGGATAACCTTCGATACTTCTGTTAAATAATTGTAAACAAAGCTGAGCCAAAAAAAACATCAGGTAACCTCTCGATATATTGATAAAAGTGTTCTTCAAATCTCAACCATAAACAATGTTCAGCTTATGCCCTTCGAACTTTGATTCACTGGATTATTTGTGTGAGCAATGACCAGAAAAATCGCAAACTGTAGCGATTCTTCTGGTCATTGCTTAACCTGATAAATTTACCCTTTAGGGCGTTGCCGTCAGAGTTTGAAGACAGAAGTTTCCAATCACTTTTCTAAATGAAAAATATTCGATGAGCAAACGTTATCTGGTTAAAACGACATCAATGCTGATCCTATTGCTCGCTCTTTTGAACGGAGCAGCCTCAGCATCAGCTGAACCTTGGAAATTCGGTGTCATGGGAGATTCCCAGTGGACCACTGCCGATACTGGTAACGCAAATCCGTATACTGTTCCACTCTCTATTATCAATCAGGTTAACCAGGAATTCATCAAGGCTGGCGTGAAATTCGTCATCGCAGTTGGTGACCTGAGTGACAATGGCAATGACATATCTGAAGTGACCCGCGCCAAAGCAGCGCAACCACTTATTGATGCCGGCATAGGCTTTTTTCCGTTTCGCGGCAACCATGAGACTGTCGGCCTGAACAATGGTTATGGCCTATCGGTTTTTCGTTCCAATTACCCTCAAACCCAAACAGGAACTTTCACAAAGACCGACCATCAGCCCTATAAGGTCGGTGATAGTTTCAACAGTCCCGTCTCAGTCAGTACCGACCTGAATGGCATGAGTTACTCTTTTGACTACGGTGACCCTGAAAGCAGGGCTCGTTTTGTGATAGTCGATACCTGGGCTACTCCAGGCAAAGTCGATAAACATCCAAATGGTTATATATTATATGGTTATACCGTCAATGATCAGCAGGCGTGGATCAGCAGCAGGCTTGATAAGAAAACTCGAAAGACGGAGAATGCCTTTGTCTTTTCACATCAGCCGCTTATGGCTGAAAGCCATCAGGACACCATGTTCAAAGGCTATACGAATTCAAATCCGGACTGGCAGAACAGATTTTTTGCCAGTATGCAGGATAATGGTGTAAAGTTTTTTATTTCCGGTCATGACCATATTCACCAGCGCTCAATTATCGCCAGCCCGGACGGAAAGTCTCACATCGAAGAGATAATTTGCGCTTCCAACAGCAGCAAGTTTTACACACCAAAGCCTCTGGACGATCCCAAGTGGTTTGGCCAGAAAACTCGTGAAACCTCCATTGCACAGGAACGGTATACGGTTGGTTACTATATTTATACAGTTGACGGTCCATGCGTCACGGTAGATTATTACTCCGATGACCACGGCAACTGGATGTCTGATACCAACTATCCAAACGGAGCAGGTAAGCCGGATACCGGTATAACCCCTGCATTTCACTTTGTCAAAAAAGAGAGCTGGAGCTACAGCACAAACGGCAGGGAATTTCTCATACCACAAGGAACAAGCTATGCAATGGTGTCGGACACTTTTAAAGGCTCCACTGCGCGTATTCTCGATGGCACGAATAACAGCAAAGAGAGGGATGGCACTCTTGATACCAAAGGTGGTGTTGGCCGAAAGTTGACAAAGACTGTAGATACAGGTTGGCAAGAGAATCACACTTCCTTGCAATCGAAGAATGACTCATATCTTGCGAGCAATATTCTGTATCTGACAGGCATGGGCGACCTTGGCCGGCAACAGACTGATGTTTACACCCTTTCAATAAGTTATCATCCGGATACCTTACACCCGCAATCTTTCAAAGCAGGCCTTTTCGCTCTGGCAACCAAAGACGCTGCCGGCAACTGGGTCAATGCTGTTGATATAAATTCAGGTGGAGCCAGAACCTTTGTTGTCGGTCCTTGGAAAAAAGGGTATGCGTTAGGCACCTATGGTATAGACCAGCGCACGAAAAGTGTCTGGGCGGTCATTAACCATAATGGCTATTTTGCGGCAGCGAGGTTTGATAAGTAAGCAAAATGCGGCTTACCAGCCTTGAGGTTGTTTACGAGGGACTGTCTAATTATTATATACGGGAAGGGGTCAAATTGAACCAAAAAGAGCATAAGATTGTTGTTCAATATTAATTCATTTTGAAAAAAACAATCTTCTTGGGGTGACCATGCATAGAAAACAAAATGTACTCTTCCTCTGTAACAATAATGGTGGCAGGAGCCAGATGGCTGAAGGGTTACTTCGTTATAGAGCGGTTGATCGTCTTGAATCATTGAGTGCAGGACTTGAACCTGATAGTCAGGTACACCCTTTTGCTATCCAGGTTATGAAGGAAATTGGTATTGATATCAGCTCGCAAAAACCAAAAGCGGTTGCTATCTATCTCGGTAAAACAATGATTCATGACCTTATGATTTTGTGCGACAAGACACAATTAACCTGTCCGAATGTCTGGCCAGGCACCCCGTTTCAAAAACGTTATTATTGGCCAATCAACGATCCGGAGACTGTCTCAGGTACAACAGAAGAGAAACTGGCTGCGTTCAGGAAGGTTCGTGACGAACTGAAAGAAAAAATAGCGTCATGGCTTAAAGAAGATGAAGAGCCTTCTGTTATTTCCTGACGTGCAGTCTGCTAAGCGCTTGCGCTTGATTAACATGACAACTGGACTTAGATGATGCTGCATAGCACTGCTTGTGTCTGGTAGCTAAAACTTGGTGAAGAGTATAAAAGAGATTCCCGCTAAATAGCCGCCATGAAAGCGCAACAGCAACAAGCCGTATGTTACAGTCGGTTTTAGTATTAACTCAGCTGATCGTATCGCAATTTTAGATATAGAACCGTTATCCTTTGAAGAGTAAAAAAATATCATGACAATACTCCTCAGCCGTGTTAATACCATTTTTAATTCGTTGGAGCATTTTTGGGAGGATAAGCGGACATCGCGAATCACGGCAAATTTTCTGATTATTGCTTTTCTCGGAACGCTCATCCTCATAGAACTTCGTCGTCAGGGATGGTTGCCGGAAAAACTTGGGGAGCTTTTGCCATCAAATCACTATTACGCAATCAATGTTGCGTTTTCCATGTTGCTCGGTCTTGAAGTTCTCGGATTGGTTTTCAGCCTTTCCAACTCGGTTTCAGATTCAATTGGCAAGCAGTTCGAGATTCTTTCACTCATCCTGCTCCGGCACTCTTTCAATGAATTCATTTATTTCAATGAACCTCTCATGTGGGTGGAAGCATCAAAGCCTGTGCTTCACATTCTTTCAAATGCCGGAGGTGGCCTGCTGATTTTTCTCATGATCAGCGTCTATTACAACCTTCAGCACCACCGTGCCATTTCTCAAAGCACGGTCGTCACAGCAGACTTTATTGCATCCAAAAAGCTTGTGGCGCTTCTGCTTTTATTCATTTTCAGTGGCATCGGTATCGCTGATGCCTATTTATATATGAACAGCCGGCCGACATTCGATTTTTTTGCAATATTCTATACGGTTCTTGTCTTCAGCGATCTCCTGCTGGTGCTGGTTTCATTGCGTTACAGCTCAAGCTATCAGACCGTATTTCGCAACTCCGGCTTCGCTGTTGCCACCGTCGTTGTCCGGCTTGCATTGACGGCTCCGCCATTCATAAACGTACTCCTCGGAGTCGGAGCCATGGCCTTCGCAATCGCCCTTACCATAGCATACAACCGCTTCGAAACAACAAAGACAGCAAATCCATAACACTCCGTCATTCCGAACTATTCCCATTACCTTTTTCTTATTAGCCAACTGCCAACTGCCCACTGAACTCCCTCAACCCGCAATATCCCACTCTTCAATAACTTTAGTCGGCCCATAATCTTCATCAAAGCCAAAAATCCTGATGCTCACTTTTCCATTCTCGTAGATCACAACATCCGCCCATGAAAACATCCGGTCACTCTCTTTCTCCATGGACTCTTTAGGAATGGAAAATGGAGAGCCACCACCTCCGACGATCACCTGCCAAGCCTTGCCACCTTGATTTTTTCTGGGCTGTTCAGCATGATAGGTGTGCTGGTGTCCGGTAAAATATACCGCCTTATAAGCCTCAACAAGATTCCAGAATGCATCTCTGACTTCAGGTCTTGCATCAAATCCGCCATCTTTGTTTTCTTTAGCACCTTTCAGCTTTTCCGGCACATAGGTAAATGCCATTTTATGACCAAAAATAAAGAACTTCTTAGCCCCTCTTTTTTTTGCAGCCTTAAAATCAGCTTCAAGCCATTTTACTGGCGCTGAACTGTCAAACCCGACAGGGTCAGTATTGATCATCGAAAAATGACTCTTCCCAACGTCAAATGAATAACTGAGTTGTCTCTGGTCTGTGGTAATCCCATCCGCCCCGATTTTCGGGTTGTTCTCAATATTCCAGGCTGTAGCTTCCTGATGTGTTATTGATTTCCATCTATTCAGATCAATAATGAGATCACCCATGTTGGTGCGCCATATATTTTCATTTTCAACAACGGCTGTTTTTTTCTCTTTTCCTTCAGCATTTTTTACCTTAATCTGGGTCTCGTGATTTCCCGGAATAGGAACAACATAGGTGCCCGACTCCATCAGACAGGCCATCATTCCTCTCCAATAGGCATAGTAGCGCTCCATCGTCTCCTTTTTTGATGAATACCCATAGATCATGTCCCCATTGTAAAACAATGCCTGTGGTTTTTCTATCTGCATCTCTCTGATCATACGGGCCAGCACTTTGGTATTTTGAACCCAAAGCAAATCCTGTTCAGTTGCCCCGGCGAGCAACGGATCTCCCCGGCAATCACCGACAGTAGTAAAATGAAAGGCGACAGGATTTTTCGTCACCTCTGCATCTGCGCTATATGAAGCAGATACTATAAGGAATAACAATAACAAGGCGATGAATAACTTTTTCATAGAATGAGGTTAAACCTTATTGATGGTTAACGATGAAATTCAACCCAAACCTGAAACAGCTTTGTTTGACCACTTAACACAGCTGGCGGCAGGGGATAGTGAGCAATGTTCACAGCATGAATAGCCGCACGATCAAATACATCTAATCCACTGCTTACGACGATATGTGGATTTTGCTGAATGCCGTCATGCAATGAAAATTCCACCCGTGCCCGGCTCTTTGTTCTCATATTGTTAGCTGCCGAAGGGTACTCGACAGCATCCTGAACAGCAGCTTTTACTTTTGCCGCATATTCAGTCAGTGGATCTCCTTTTCCACTCCCACCTGCCGTTCCTTTCACTTGCTCAACAAAGGCTTGTTGAGTTCCATTCGCTTCACCTGAAACCACCTCTGAACTCATGGGCGCAACTGCAGCGCTTTGCACTATATGTTTTTCAGGTGCAAGTTCATGCGTTACAGTTTTATGTTTTATCGGATTTGGCTTAACTATACTCTTAAGCTTCGGCAATGGCAGGACGTCCTTTTTTTGCGCAATTGGAGCATTGAGAAGCTTTTTCTCTTCCTGCAAATTGCTTAATTGAATAATTGCCGGACTTGTCATCTCAACCTTATTCAATCTCTGTAACCCGATAAAACCAATGCCCAGCAAGGAAAGAAGGATGAATTCTGCTATAAAAGCCAACCCAAACGCCTGAAGCATTTTATGTTCACGATACCTGACTGCCATCATAACTCACTCGCCCCTCTTAAAAAGTTGTTTTGCGTGCGGCCAATGCAATTTGGGTCGCACCCCCTGCTTTAACAGCATCGATTGTCTGCAACACATCCTGAAGCGAAACGCTTTCCGTTCCTGCAAGAGTAACCGCAGTTTTTTCAGCATCGCGTTGTTTCAATAACGCGGTCAACTGTGCATAGGTTATCTGTTTTCCTTCGACGAAAAGCCTCCCGCTTGATTCAAGTTCAACCAGTAACTTGGGTGTTGGTATTTGTGCCGCACTGGAACTTGTAGGCAGCTTGGTTACATGACCACTCGCCGGTATCATGCGCAAAGAGAACATGACAAAAAACACCAGTAAAAAAAGCATGATGTCGATCATTGGAATGATCTCAATACGAGCCCTGCGTTGTGTGAAATAGCGCATTATTATTCTGTATTAGGCTTGATAAGAGAGCGATTGGAATAACTGGTGACGATTGATAATCATCACCTTGAGAGTTTCCATTTGATGAACAACCTCTCTGATCCGTGTATTCAGGCTATTGAAGAAAAATATCCCTATCATGGCAATGACGAGTCCTGAAGCTGTTGCAATCAGAGCTTCCGCAATGCCGCCTGTAACTTGAGTTATACCACCTTGTATGTCCGCAAGAACGCTGAAGGCATTAAACATTCCTATAATTGTACCAAACAGCCCTAACAGCGGTGCCAGGGTAATAACCGTGTCCAGCAGCCATAGTGAACGGTCCAGCTTTGGCACCTCATGCATAATCGCCTCCTCCAGGCTGCCCGACAGCTCTTCCTGATTCAAATGGTCATGCTCACCATTTATGGCAACTTCAAGCAGTCTCAGAACGGGAACCTCATTATGACTTTGATGAAACTCTTTGATGGTGTTTTTATTAATGACCGTTTTAGAGCGGCACAATTCAATTGCTTTTTCCCCAACCCGGTACATATTGGCAAGGTAGCGCCACCGTTCAATAATGACGGTTAATGCAAGCAATAAAAGAAACAGCATCAGGTACAGGGTGCCGCCTGATTCGTTGGCTAATTTGAAAAGGTGTTCGAATGACATGGATGGATAGCTTTTTTAGTTTATCGGTATAAAGAGAAGAGAGGGGTTAACCCTCTCTTCTCTCTGGAAATGGCAAAAACAACCGCAGCGCCTAAAAATCAAGTCTTAGCGAAGCCATGAAACTGCGTGGAGATTGCCATGCGAAGGTATCGCCAGCAGACGGTCCTGTTGTTAACACTGGTTTCATTGTAATGACATCCTGTCGATCCAGAATATTGTATACGCCAAGGTTAATTTTCATATTCTTGACGCCAAGACCTGGATTCTTAAAAGTATAGCCTATGTTGCAGTCAAGCGTTGTGATTGGATCCATGGGACACAGCTCACTGTTGTCAGCAAATTGCTTTCCGGTATACTTATACACAAGAGAGCTTGACCAGCCATGCTCTTTATATAACAGTCCAAGTGCCGCAGTGCTTTCAGGGGCAGTTGCAATAGTTAAATGGGTATCACTGGCTTTTGCTGAGTTAATTGATCCATTGGCGTAGAGAGTAACACCGCTTCCTACCGCATAAGTTATCTCTCCCTCAATACCTTTATAGATCACACCACCCTGATTATAGTAAACAGGATTGGAAGCACTTGACGTCGGATCCACACCGATCTTGTTATCGAAATTGATATAATAGAGGTCAGCATCAAAGGTTACCGTATCGGATTTATTGACATAACCAACCTGATAATTGGTAGATCTTTGCGGTTGAATGTTTATACCCTGTGATAACGCAGGTAGTGCTGAAGAATAGTAATTCGATATATCCGGCACCTGCATGCCCTGTGCATACTGAGCATAGACCGAAGAACTCTTGTCAATCTTGTAATTTGCCGTCAGGAATGGCAACGTTGCATTAAAATCCTTCTGCAGGCTCATAGGTGCACGGTACGCTTTCACAAGAACTGCAGCATCGATGAAAAGCTCCGTCTTCACAAATTTAATACCCGGTGTAATCTTTAAATTGTCTGTTGCTGCCCACTCAAACTCTGCAAAAGGCTGATAATTGTTCCAGCTGGAACCTTGATCATATTGGCTGTATGATGGAATCGATGAAAACCCCGGATAAGCTGTTTCCTTATAATTAGGCTTCATTGTCAGCAGGTTATAGTCGAAACGACCACGATAGGTATCTGCCCATTCACTCCAGAGTCCCACTTTTAACAACCCGAAATCGGTCTGTTTCGTGATTTTAAAAATATTACCATAGACGCTGTACTGGTTTATCTTATTGTATCCAGGCATTTGATTTGCAAGTGCTCCCGTTTTGCCCTGGGCAGTGTAAACAGTCGCAAGTCCGTTCGTAGGGTTACCGGCATTATCAGCAGCAATGGTGTTATTTCCGTACCAGTAATAGTAAGATGTGTTATCGATGCCCCAACCGCAACCTAAATCGCTTTGCAGACGCACATAGTCAAATGCGGTGGATTTGGCAACTCTGTTGTAGCCAAAATAGTTGGAATCATTAGGATTAGTAGTGAGACCATAGTTCTTCCCGAATAGGGCAGCCTGTGCGGCGGTAATACCACTTCCTGCATCAGGTGAATAGTAGTAGTTACTCTCGTTACTGGCAAAGATAGTAAGCAGGGTTTTGGAACCGATCGGCTGTTCGTATTTAAACGTGAGGTTTTTATTTCCTACACCAGAGTTCGTGAGATAACCATCACTGCTCATGTCTTGTGCGGTTACCAGGAATTTTGCCCCGCCAAGTGCCGCAAGAGTGCCTGTATTTACTGTAGCACCAGCGAGTTGTGTATTCCAGGATCCACCTGAGAAAAACGTTGAAACGCCGAATTCACTGGAAGGCACGAGTGAATACATATTCACAGAGCCGCCAAACGTTGCCTGACCAATAGTACTTGCATTTCCTGGACCACGTTCAACAGTGATATGGTCAATAATTGAAGCCGGAAAATATGAAGTTGAATGGTGTGTCGGACCATTGGTATCTCCAAAAGGGATATCATCAAACGTTACGTTAAATTGCCCGTCCTGGAATCCGCGAATACTGTTTTTAGTTTCGCCAAGACCTGGTCCATTTGCTGAAATTCCTCCACTCACTCCTGGAGCAATTGCTGCAATGTTTGAATAATCGGCTACAGGAGATTTTGCGTCCTCAAAGAATGAACGGTCAATGACTGCTTGTGGCTGTGTAGCTTGAAGAGATGATTTTACTGGAGCAACGGCAGATACGCCACCCTCACCGCCTTGGGAGCCAACAGTTCCCAAGTCAGTTGCTGTTTCGGCATGTGCACCCAATGGAGAACAAAGACCAAGGGTTATAGCAGCCAAGACCAATGGCTTCGCATTACCCTGATATTTAAAACGATGTAACTTTGACCGCTGCACTAATCACCCCCTTAATATTTTTAATTAATTATTCGGTAAACTGTATTTCTTTATTTTGTCTGACAATTGAGTCGCATTCTATGATGACTACATCATAATTAATCTTTTTGTGAAGGGATTGTAAAATCTTGATTTTAATATCTCGCTTTTATTTATTGTAAATGATAAGTAGTTGTTGCTCGCATGAGTGCTTGAGTCTCCCTGTATATTTATTTTCTATATGTTAATTACTTTAATTTGGCTTAATCGCTAAATAGTAGTTTTATATCTACTAACCGCTTATTTAATATATAGTTAGTTTACTAGTGCATTTGGGCGTATTGGGTTAGATTACGCTTACAGTAATTGTTGAATAATCAGATAAAGGAAAGAGATAAATAAATAGATAGCGTAACGCAGTCTCTTGTTTAATATAAGAAGTGTTCTATTAAGAAACAGTTGCTGGAATGTTGCGGAATTGTAAATATTATATGGAGATATGGTTAAATCTTAATTACCGGAATACTTTTGGTGAGCTCCAGCTTAAAGATTTGCTTGGCAGCGGGAAGAATCAGATGATTTTATCGACACCGAACCGGATTTAAAAGTCGCAGCCGATATCACAAACGAAGATGGGATTCTTTTCCTTTGATTTACTGCCGGAGGATCAACGGGGTGATTTCTGATACCTGTAGTATCTGTAGGACGGATAGTCGGTTTTGCATGATGAACTGGTTGCGGGGGAGTCGAAACTTTTGCTTGATCTTCCAGATAACTGAACCCCAATCCTCCAAGGATGCCAACAAATACCCCAATAGTTATGGGGAAAATAGACATGATGAACTGAAGGTTGTTTCTGGATATACCCTCGCTCTGGTGCAGTGCCATATTTTAAAATCAGCGACAAATGAACTGAACTCAAGACGAAAAATTAATTCTCCTTCTGTCACAAGGGCCGAGTAAAGCTATTCAGCCGTTTCCAGACCTCTTCAATAATGAATCCTGAAGCTTCATCCGGATCATTCATGAAAAGCAGTCTTTCGAAAGCATTATGCCTTGAGCGGGCACATGCTTTCAATAAATCATCATTGCCTTGATAAAAGCCGAACTCGTTGCGGATTACCCAACCCAGACCGAAATGAAAATTGATTAACTCTCGTTCATCAGTACTCCTAAGCTCACTCATCTCCTCTTCACTCATTGATGCGATAACACGTGTTACCGCATCATCAATTGTCCTCGGCCATTGTGACGTATCATGCATAATAAACAGAGTATTTGAAGGAAATTCAGTTGCCGTATGGTCTATTCACTGAATCTCTTACAGGTTACGAATAATATTTATGATAAAATGTTACACAAATGAAAATCTATGACGCCTGCTGTCAGGGGGCGTTTTTGCAGGGCGGGTTAATGATGGAAGAGGCTCCAGAAGTGTTCACAAGCAAAATCGAACTGAATAGCCAGAGCTTGAGGGGTTTGCCGTAATCACTTTGAAGCGCAATGGAAATACAAACGACTCTGTTGTTACTCAGTTCAGTTTTTTCTCTACTGCCTACTGCCTACTTCTTTTCCTGGAAATGCTGCACTGAATGATTTGATTCCGAGAGTTCCTGAAAGCAGGAATCCTTCTCCGTACATGACGCCGACCTGTTCGCCGAAATATCGCGCGCGCGCTTCAAGCCCGGTTAGAAACTCCTTGCGCTTGATAAGCGTCTTTGGCTCCTCTGTTGAACCTTCGCGGTAAAATTGCGAACCAAATGCAAGAACTCCCTTTCTGGATGCATCAAATGTTTTCGATACATCAACGATGACATCCGGTTCAAGGTGTCTGAACTGGACATAATAAAGCAGGTGCTGAGGTCTGTAAGGATTCTGTACAGTTCCGTTCATGGTAGTAGAAAGCTGTTGAAGACCTGCATAATAAAAGGCATCGGTGACCAGCTTTGAGGCTTTCGAATGATCCGGGTGGCGTTCATCCGCTGGGTTGGCAAAAACCACGTCCGGCCTGAAGTGTCTGATGATCCGGATAATTTCAGCAAGGTTTTCTTCGGTATAGAATAATTTTGAATCACCGAGGTCAAGGGTCGTGCGACTCTGGTACCCCATAACTTCTAACGCAGCATCCGACTCGATTTTTCTTGTTTCAGGAGTGCCGAGTGTCCCCATCTCTCCTCTTGTCAGATCGCATACAGCAACAGAATGGCCTTCACTCATGATTTTCAGAAGTGTAGCTCCGCATGCCAGTTCCACGTCATCCGGATGAGCGCCAAATGCAAGCGCATAAACCTTTTCAACTGAACTTTCCAATGGTCTTTTCATTAATCGTATTATATTTAAGCCCGTAAACCCATGATCATATCATATTTCATCCCGATGCTGAAAGTAAAGATTGTTCGTCTTAACAAAAAAGGGGTACTGCCCGTTTATGCAACTGCTCATGCTGCCGGCATGGATATTTCCGCGTGTCTTGATAGTCCGGTCACGTTAGAACCGTTTACAACAGCATTGATCCCCTCCGGGTTTGCCCTTGAGTTGCCCGAGGGGTACGAAGCACAGCTTCGGCCAAGAAGCGGCCTTGCTTTGCGCTCTTTGATATCACTTCCCAACTCCCCGGCAACTATCGATGCCGATTATCGAGGAGAGGTTCAGGTGATTCTCATTAACCACAGCAGGAAGCCCTTTACGGTTCGTCATGGCGACCGCATAGCTCAGATGGTGATCGCAAAAGTTGAACAGGTCTGCTTTGAAGAAGTTGGAGAGCTCGGAGCGACAGGGCGGGGTGTAGGGGGCTTTGGCCATACTGGAATCAGCAGCCATTGAAACATAAGAAATAGCCAGGATGGGCAAAGCCAAAAGGGTTAACCTGTTTTAAGATTTTCAAGACCAAATTTACTCAGTTTTCTGTAGAGAGTAGCGCGGCCTATGCCGAGCATACGGGCCGTTTTTGTGAGATTGCCATGGGAAGCCTTATATGCTTTGATAATCGCATCCCGTTCGTTCTCTTCAAGTGAATAGGACATTGGGTCGGCGTTTCTTGCTGGAAGAGTGCTGCTGTCTTCGACAGCTTCCGGCAATGTTTTCTCGGAAGCGCTTGTGTTTTTTGTGCCGGGGACAAAAGTTGTGCGCAACGTGTCGATAATGTTTCCCTTCCGGGTTACTGCTGAACGTTGTACAGCATTTTTGAGTTCACGGATGTTTCCCGGCCATTGGTAGCTTTCCAGGATTTTTAGCGCCTCAGGATCGAACTGGAGTTGTTCAATGTTGTTTGATCTTGCGAACTCGTCTAAAAAATGTTTGGCAAGAATTGGAATATCTTCAGCCCGGTCGCGAAGTGTCGGAATGAAAAGCAGAAATTCTTCAAGCCGGTAGTAGAGATCCTCCCTGAAGGAGTTGTTTTTGATTGCTTGAGAAAAATCTCTGTTGGTAGCTGAAATGATGCGTATATCGATGTTTTTTTCCGTTTTTTCTCCGACTTTTCGAATTTTCCTTTCCTGCAGTGCCCGCAGAATTTTTGCCTGCACTTCGGAATCCATGTCACCTATCTCGTCAAGAAACAGTGTGCCTTTATCGGCTTGCTCAAAAAATCCTATATGATCTTTATCTGCACCGGTGAATGAACCTTTGACATGGCCGAAAAGAAGACTGTCAGCAAGATTGTTCGAAATGGCAGCACAATTGACAGAGACGAACGGTCCGCTTTTTCGTTTACTGCCGTAGTGAATAGCTTGTGCAAACAACTCCTTTCCTGTACCGCTTTCACCGAGAATAAGCACGTTCAGATCAGTACCCATGACCTGTCTGACCTGTTCCATGGTCAGTTTAAGGGCAGCGCTTTTTCCTACAATATTGTGAAACAGTTCAGAGTTTTTCAGCTCTTTCTTCAGTTGTTGTATCTGGTCTTTCAGAGCGGATTCGGCAAGTGCGTTACGCATGACAATTTCAAGCCGATCTATATTCAATGGCTTGGTCAGATACTCGTATGCGCCAAGTTTAATGCATTTTACAGCCTGTGGAACATCATTTGACGCGGTAACCATAATGACGGGCGTGCTGATTTTGTGAGCTTTTAAATGCAGCATCACTTCAAAGCCATCCTTCTTAGGCATATTAATATCAAGAAGAATAACGTCAAAAGTCTGTTCGGAAATGCATCGTATACACTCCTCACCGTCTTCTGCAGCGACTGCAGTGTAGCCCATCTTTTGAACATAATGGGTAAGAATTCGTCGGGAAATATTGTCGTCGTCAGCTATAAGAACAACCCTTTTCCGTAATACATCCGTTTTCTTACCGTTATGATTGTTACTATTTCGATCCGCTTTCAATGCATATATCCTTTTTACTTAATGGGGGCCTGGGTAGTGGAAGATATATATAAAAAACTCTCAAATATAAACACGATCTGTGATTATCAAAAGTTTTGATACTGCACTAATTCTTATTTAATACAATAAACCGGGTAATTTAATTGCGTAGTCAGATTTTTGGTTTCAGGGTTGGCGCAGGAGCTTTTATTTCAGGAACAGCTTCTTTCTGGGAAAAATGTATTTGCTGGACCTCCTTTCTCTGCCGATCCTGTCCTATCTGCATGCCAGGCGAAACGATATTATTCACTAGCTGTCCAAGTCCGGAACTGACATTGCTGAACAGGTTCTGGACTTGACCTGAGCTCACGGTTGAGTTCAGATTTTCAAGCAGGTTTTTCCATAATTTACCAAGTTCCTGAAAAGAACTTTGAACCTGTTCCGAATTAATGGTGGCTGTCACCCCATCTATCAGCTGTCCCGTTGTTGAGGTGACACCATCTATCAGCTGTCCCGTAGTAGAGGTGACACCTTCAATCAGCTGTCCGGAAACAGAGTTGACATTATGGAGTATTCCCTGGACCGGTTCGGAATTGATAGTTGAGGTAACACCTTCAATCAGCTGTCCCGTAGCGGAACTCACCGAGCTTATTATTCCCTGGACTGACTCGATAGTCGAATCAATCAGGTAGCCTACGTTCCCGATCAGATTAGCCATATCCCCATTGCCGACATTGGATTCCTGTTTTGTCTGTGCCGCCGGTTTCGGCGCGACTGCCGGTTTGTTGAGCTCTTCTGCTGCCATAGTTGTAAATGGTTAAGGGTAA
>Ga0209697_10003162_pt1 | contig 22679 bp, 19 predicted proteins | sample AliMusrvi5mmetaG_FD_184115 | JGI IMG/M metagenome (GOLD analysis project Ga0209697, IMG submission 184115) | Freshwater lake bacterial and archeal communities from Alinen Mustajarvi, Finland, to study Microbial Dark Matter (Phase II) - Alinen... | ecosystem: Environmental > Aquatic > Freshwater...
TAGCGCTTTTGTTATTTACTTAGGCACATAGATAAAAGCCACCCGAAGGTGGCCTTTATCTCAACTTCACAGTTGATTACTCGCGTGAAGCCTTCTTACGATCATGCTCTTTCAGGTAACGCTTACGAACGCGAACACTCTTCGGTGTTACCTCAACCAATTCATCATCACTAATGAATTCCACAGCGTATTCCAAAGTCAAATCAACTGGTGTTACCAGGCGAACCGCTTCATCAGTACCTGAAGAACGCACGTTGGTTAATTGCTTACCTTTAATCGTGTTAACAACTAAGTCATTGTCACGGCTATGGATACCAATAATCATGCCTTCGTATACTGGGTCGCCATGCTTTACAAACATACGACCGCGATCCTGCAATTTCCAAATGGCGTAAGCAACTGCCACACCGTCATCTTGACTAATCAATACACCGTTATGACGCTCACCCAAGATGCCATCTTTAGCAGGGGCATAAGAGTCAAAGGTATGGCTCATTAAGCCGTTACCACGGGTCATGGTCATGAAATCACCTTGGAAGCCAATCAAGCCACGCGCAGGAATACGGTATTCAAGACGAGTGCGGCCTTTGCCATCACTCACCATGTCTTGTAGTTCGCCTTTGCGCTTACCTAAGTCTTCCATCACAGCGCCTTGAGTAGCATCCTCAACGTCAACTGTTAAGTTTTCAAATGGCTCCATCTTGACGCCATTCTCTTCGTGGAATACCACGCGCGGACGTGACACAGCCATTTCATAACCTTCGCGACGCATCGTTTCAACCAAGATAGTCAGATGCAATTCGCCACGACCAGAAACCTCGAAAACAGTATCGTCATCGGTTTCTTTTACGCGCAATGCCATATTGGACTTGAGCTCACGATCTAAACGCTCACGAATCTGGCGGCTAGTAACGAACTTGCCTTCACGACCTGCAAATGGGCTCGTATTCACCATGAAGTTCATGGTCAAAGTTGGTTCATCAATCTTGAGCATTGGCAATGCATCTGGTTTATCAACCGCACAAACCGTTGTACCGATCGCTAATTCATCAATACCGTTAATCAAGGCAATATCACCAGCAAAAGCTTCGTCAACGATTTCGCGCTCAAGGCCTTTGAACTTCAATACTTGATTGACACGACCCTTAAATGGCGCGCCATCAGGTCCGTTCATACAAATGACTTCCATGCCTGGCTTAACGCGGCCACGGTTCACGCGGCCGATACCAATCTTGCCCACATAGCTGTTGTAGTCGATAGAAGAAATCTGGAACTGCAAAGGACCATCAGGATCATCATCACGGACAGGAACATGCTCTAACACGGCATCAAACAAAGGACGCATGTCGCCTTCACGAACATCCTCAGTTGGACCTGCGTAACCATTTAAGCCAGATGCATAGATGATTGGGAAGTCGAGCTGCTCTTCAGTAGCACCGAGCTTGTCAAACAATTCAAACGTAGCGTTGATGACGTAATCGCAACGGGCGCCTGGACGATCCACTTTATTAATCACAACGATCGGCTTCAAACCAAGGGCTAAGGCCTTCTTAGTCACGAAACGGGTCTGTGGCATTGGGCCTTCAACCGCATCTACCAAGAGCAATACACCGTCAACCATAGAGAGCACACGCTCTACTTCGCCGCCGAAGTCTGCGTGTCCTGGTGTGTCAACGATGTTGATGTGTGTGCCGTCGTATTCAACTGCACAGTTCTTGGACAAAATAGTAATGCCACGCTCTTTTTCCAAGTCGTTTGAGTCCATGACGCGTTCGGTCATTTTTTCATTCGAGCGGAATGTGCCAGACTGGCGCAAGAGTTGGTCAACCAATGTTGTTTTGCCGTGGTCAACGTGGGCGATGATGGCGATATTACGAAGTGCGCGTTTAGTCATGTGAAGCTTCTAAAGTTAAGAATAAGAATTCAGGTTGGAATAAGGTTAATCAGTAAATAAGTCAAATGGGTTTAAGTGGCCTGAGAGATTAAACGCTTTGGGTGTAGTACACCAGAGCGCCAATCAGCAGTACCGATAAAGTTATGCGGGGCAGCAGTTGCGCGATAAATACGCACTAAAGCTTCAATCGATGGCAGATTGAGAGGTACACGTTGACCCATCTCTAAGCGTTTCGCTTGTTGCTCATCCACCGTGAGGTGAGGTAGGGTTTGCAAGAGCGCATCAACCGGCAAGATATAGCTAGAACTATCTTGTAAGCCTTGTTGAATCGACTCCATCGTAAATGACTGTTCAAGGTTTAAGTGCCCAACTTCGGTACGGCGCAAACCTACTAGGTGAGCACCACAACCAAGGGTGTTGCCAATATCTTCAGCCAACACTCGAATATACGTACCCTTACTACAACTCACCTCTAAGGTCGCTTCCGGCCAGTTGACATTGGTCCAACGGATAGCATGAATCGTGATCTCACGCGGTGCACGTTCTAACTCAATGCCAGCGCGTGCGTACTCGTACAGAGGCTTGCCATCACGCTTTAATGCCGAATACATCGGGGGTACTTGAGTAATCGGACCGGTAAATTTTGGTAACAAAGCATCTAGAGCAGCTTTAATAGCAAGCTCATCAGCAAACGCTGGGAGAGGCAGCTCTTCAATGATTTGACCTTCGGCATCACCAGTATCAGTACGGGAGCCAAACTTCACTTGTGCGATATAACTCTTATCCGCCTCAAGCAAGTCTTGTGAATATTTTGTAGCCTCACCCAAGCAAATCGGGAGAAGCCCTGTAGCCATTGGATCTAATGTGCCAGTATGGCCAGCTTTATCTGCGTTGAATGCGCGTTTCACCGCAGTCACTGCACCTTGCGAGCTCATGCCAGCAGGTTTATCTAATAAAACAACGCCATCGATCCGTATAGACATGAAATTACAGACTCTCGTCTTTACGATCACTATCCACCGCTTGATCAATCAAGCGAGACATTTCAATACCATGCTCAACTGAGCTGTCATAGTGAAAGTGCAGAGTGGGTACGGTGTGAATATGTAAACGCTTGAACAACAAAGAATGTAAATAGCCCGCTTTTTCTTGCAATGCTTTCAATGCATGCTCAGGCTCAGCACCTAAGACAGTAAAAAACACTTTAGCGTGTGCCAGATCAGGCGTGAGCTCAATACTTTGTAAAGTAATTAAGCCCAGACTAGGACTGCGCAACTCACGCGGAATCAGCTCGGCCAGGTCTCGCTGAATTTGATCGGCGAGACGCTGGTTACGATGTGGGCTAGTTTTATGCATTAGCTTTGGAGTCGATGAATTAAAGAGTTCTAGCTACTTCAGTAACTTCGAACGCTTCTAGTTGATCACCCTCTTTGATGTCGTTGTAGCCTTTTAATGACAGGCCGCACTCAACACCAGCACGCACTTCTTTTGCATCATCTTTGAAGCGCTTGAGAGAATCGAGCTCTCCAGTCCATATCACAACGTTTTCACGTAAGAGACGAACGCTAGAGTTGCGTTTAACAACACCATCGAGAACTAAGCAACCTGCAATCGCGCCAACTTTAGATACCAAGAAGACTTGACGGATTTCAACCATACCGGTGATCTCCTCTTTCTTATCAGGAGTCAACATGCCGCTTAAGGCTGCTTTCACTTCATCGACTGCGTCATAAATAATGTTGTGATAACGAATATCTACACCATTATTCTCGGCTAACTTACGTGCCGCTCCATCTGCGCGTGAGTTAAAGCCAATGATGACTGCCTTAGAGGCAACCGCCAAGTTCACGTCGGTTTCAGTAATGCCACCCACAGCTGCGTGAACGATCTGAACTTTCACTTCTGCAGTAGAGAGTTTTTGTAATGATTGTGACAATGCTTCTTGTGAACCCTGAACGTCGGCCTTGATGATCAGAGGTAAGAGTTTTGCTTCAACAGCGCCCTCTTCCATGTTTTCCATCATGGTTTCAAGTTTGAATGCTTGCTGTTTAGCCAACTTCACATCACGGAACTTGCCTTGACGGAAGAGCGCAATCTCACGAGCCTTACGCTCATCAGGAACCACTTGCACTGACTCACCAGCTGCTGGCACTTCAGATAAACCCTGGATCTCCACCGGAATGGAAGGACCAGCCTCATTACATGGCTTGCCGTTCTCATCCATCATCGCGCGAACGCGACCATAGGTAGAGCCAGCCAACAACATATCGCCCCGCTTCAGGGTGCCAGACTGTACAAGTACCGTAGCCACTGGACCGCGGCCCTTATCTAAGCGCGCTTCGATTACAAGACCTTGTGCCGGAGCATCTTTAGGAGCCTTGAGTTCGAGAATTTCTGCTTGCAAGAGAACGTTCTCCAACAAAGCGTCGATGCCTTCGCCAGTTTTTGCTGATACAGAAATAAATGGCACATCGCCACCATATTCCTCAGGAACCACTTGCTCAGCAACCAATTCCGTTTTAACGCGCTCTAGGTTCGCATCTGGTTTATCAATTTTGTTGATAGCAACAACAATCGGAACGCCACCTGCAACCGCATGGTGAATCGCTTCTTTGGTTTGTGGCATCACACCATCATCAGCAGCCACTACCAAGATCACGATATCCGTTGCCTTAGCACCACGAGCACGCATCGCCGTAAAGGCTTCGTGACCAGGGGTATCTAAGAAGGTAATCATGCCGCGTGGTGTTTCTACGTGATATGCGCCAATATGCTGAGTAATACCACCAGCCTCACCAGTTGCTACTTTTGCTGCACGAATCTTATCGAGCAAAGAAGTTTTACCGTGGTCAACGTGACCCATTACTGTCACTACTGGAGGACGTGGCAATAATTCTGCATCATGACCAGCAATACCAAGATCTAAATCAGGATCATCTAATTTGGCAGCATGCGCTGTATGACCCATCTCTTCGACGATGATCATCGCAGTATCTTGATCCAAAATCTGGTTGATCGTCACCATTTGGCCCATACCCATCAGGAGCTTGATCACTTCAGCACTCTTCACGGCCATTGCATGAGCTAACTCTGCAACAGTAATGGTTTCTGGTACGTGAACATCATGAACCACTTTTTCAGTCGGGACTTGAAAGTTTGTATCAACGTTGGCTTCTGCAATTTGACGTTGTTTTCTACGGCCACCGCCTGAACGCCAACCGCCTACGCCGCCAGAGCTATCACCACGAGTCTTCAGACCACCAGGCTTCTTAGCGCCTTCTTCTTGCCAAGTAGATGAAGTCTCGGCAGACTTGATTGTCTTACCGCCAACTTTGGCAACAACCTTCTTCTTGTCATCGGCACCTTCAACCTTGGCAGGCTTATGCAAGGTACCTTTTTTAGCTTCTTCAGCAGCAACTTCACTTGGCGCCTTCAGAACTCGCGCTGGCGCACTCATCATGTCACGAATCGCTAAAGCCTCAGCTTCAGCAGCGGCACGACGGACACGTATGTCAGTCAATTCTTTTTCTTTGGCAGCCGCTATATCTTTTGAAGCTTTGTCAGCTTGTGCTTTTTTCTCTGCCGCTTTAGCCGCAGCAGCCGGGGCATCATCAGCCTTTGCCTCGACCTCTATTTCTGGAGCTGCAGCTTGTTTTTGGCGCACTTCTTCAGCGGCCTTCATTTCAGCTTCTTGACGAGCCAATAACTCAGCTTGACGTGTTGCTTCGGCTGCGCGCTTCTCTAACTCTTCTTCAGATATTGCGTGTTTAACTGGAGCGGCTTTAGTAGCAACTTTTTCTGGGGCCACTTCTACTTCTGGAGTTTCAGCAACTTTGTCGCCCGCTTTAACCAATACACGCTTCTTGCGAACTTCAACCTGAACTGTGCGTGTACGCCCAGCAGAATCCGCTTGGCGGATTTCAGAATTCTCACGCTTAATCAAAGTAATCTTTTTACGATTACCTGTATCGGCATTACCGTGCTCTTTTTGCAAATGCTCAAGCAGAACAGTTTTGTCCTTTTCGGTAATGCTATCGTCCTCAGAACCTTTTTCGATACCGGCCGCCTTCAACTGCTCTAGGAGGTCTGGCGCGGTACGTTTTAATTCTTTAGCGAGTACTTTTACTGTTGTTGCCATCTACTACTTCCTCTCATGAAGTAAACCAATGTTCGCGCGCTTTCATGATGAGCGTTTTCGCAGTTTCTTCGTCAATTTGTGTCGCCTCAACTAGCTCATCAACAGCCAGTTCAGCAAGGTCGTCACGGGTATGAACTTGATTGTCAGCAAGCTTAGCAATCAACTCCGTTGTCATTCCCTCGAGGGAGCGTAAGTCTTGTGATACTTCGCCAACGCGCTCTTCTTTAGCCAATTCCATGGTTAACAAGGAGTCACGTGCACGAGTACGCAATTCATTTACGGTGTCTTCATCGAATGAATCGATTTCTAACATTTCAGACAAGGGTACGTATGCAACCTCTTCCAATGTGTTGAAACCTTCTTCAATCAAAATATCAGCCACTTCTTGATCCACATCCAATTTATCCATAAACAACTGACGTACAGATGCGGCTTCTTTTTCAGTTTTCTCTGCAGACTCTTCTGGAGTCATGATGTTGATCTGCCAACCAGTCAAGTCGCTAGCCAAACGAACGTTTTGTCCGCTACGGCCAATGGCGATTGCCAAGTTCTCTTCATCAACCACCACATCCATGGCATGACGCTCTTCGTCAACCACGATAGAAGATACTTGTGCTGGCGCTAAAGCACCAATCACAAACTGTGCTGGATCTTCAGACCACAACACGATATCGACAGCTTCGCCAGCAACTTCGTTACGCACTGCAGTAACGCGTGTGCCACGAACACCTACGCAAGTACCGATTGGATCGATACGCTTGTCATAAGTAACCACTGCAATCTTGGCGCGAACACCAGGGTCACGAGCCGCACCCTTAATCTCTAATAGGCCTTGTTCCATCTCAGGAACTTCGTTTTCAAATAACTTGATCAAGAAGTCTGGGCAAGTACGCGACAGTTCGATTTGTGGGCCACGCGCTTCACGATCCACTTTAAGGATGTAAGCACGGACACGGTCGCCTGAACGCAAATTCTCTTTCGGAATCATTTGATCCCGACGTAACAACGCTTCAACGCGACCAGATTCAATAATGAGGCCGTTCTTATCGGCACGCTTAACGGTACCGGTCATGACTTTTTCGCCACGATCAAGGTAGTCATTCAAAATTTGCTCACGCTCAGCATCACGAATACGCTGCAAGATCACTTGCTTGGCAGCTTGTGCCCCAATACGACCAAAGGCTAAGGATTCAATTTGCTCTTCGATGAACTCGCCAACTTCCATATCTGGAAATTGCTCAAGTGCTTCGAAATGTAAAATTTCTTTATCAGGCTCTTGCAGACCAGCTTCATCTGGCACGACCAACCAACGACGGAAGGATTCGTATTCACCAGACTCGCGATCGATTGAGACGCGAATATCAACATCTTCTGTTGTATAGCGTTTCTTGGTCGCAGAGGCTAAGGCCATCTCTAGCGCCTCAAACACAATTGCTTGATCAACGTTTTTTTCACGCGCTAGGGCGTCTGCCAACATGAGAACTTCTCGGCTCATGACTTTCTTCCTTTGAAATCAATAACAGGGACCAACCGAGTCTTATCGACCTCGGCTAAAGAAAACTCCAATTGAGACTCGGCGCCATCGGCACCTTCAAACAACAAACCAAACTTCGCATCCGGTGAATTCAATTCACCACTCAGCAAACCTTGCAACACACCACGAAAATTCTTACGGCTGCCAACGGCAACACGCAACTTCATCTCTACTTCCATGCCAGAAAAGCGCTCAAAATCTGCTGCAGACTTCACGGGACGATCTAAACCTGGGGAAGAAACCTCTAAACGCTCATAAGGAATATTTTCAACTGGCAGCGTGTAGCTCAGCTGATGACTTACCTTTTCGCAATCTTCCACGTTAATTAAACGCTCGTAATCGGGGTTTTCAATCGTGACGCGCAGCAAACCTCCAGCTTCACGCTCAATATCCACCAGCGCGTAGCCCAAGTTTTCCAGCTCTGCAGAAATAATCTGCTGATCTTTCACGACACCCCTTCAAGCCAATTTGGCAAAAAAAAATGGGCTTTGAAGCCCATATTCTCAAAAATCAGAACAGGCCGACTTACGTTGATCGCAACATCAGTCGGTAACTACTCACAACAGCAGCAAACTACTGCAGACCAAAATTATAGCTGATTTAGGGGAAAACCGATAGAAATCAGAAGCTTTCGCTTGGATTTCGTGGCTTTCTGGGGCCTTTATTGAATGGTTTGCGCCCTTTCGGTGCACCCCGTTTAGGTCCATTGCCTGGACTTTGTGGGTTTGCGGTCACAAAAGCGGATTGTCCGTGATGGACTTTTGCGCCCTTGCTACGGTTTTGACCCTGACCACCTTGACCACCGCCTTGCCCTGCTCTACCGCCTTGGCCACTGCCCTGACCTGGTCTACCGCCTTGAGTACGACCCCGGAAAGGACCGCGCCCCTCAGCTGAGCCACCACCAGCAGGTTTACCACCCCTACCTTGATGAGTCAGGCCATTATGGCCATCAGCCATCGTCAAAGCATCGCGCGAACCCCAATAAGACACTGAAGTTTGCATTGGATCAGGCTGGAAATCTTCTCCAGCCACACCTGCATGACGATCGCGACCATGTGAGCCAGGACCTGGACGACCCCTATCTTGAGCCTGAGGCACTTTTAAGCCTGCAGATTTCATGAGATTTGCAACGCCATCGGGAGAAACTTCTTCCCATTTGCCACGACGCAGACGTGGAGGCAATAAGAACATGCCATAACGGGTACGGATCAAACGAGAAACAACGTGACCAACCGCCTCAAACATGCGGCGCACTTCACGATTACGGCCTTCTGTTAAGGCAACCTGATACCAACGATTAGCACCATCACCACCACCCATAGCTAAGCGCAGGAAACGTGCTTGGCCATCATCAAGCTGAATACCGCTCTTGAGTTGCGCAGTATTTTCTTGACTCAATTCACCCAAAATACGCACAGCGTATTCACGCTCGACACCATAACGGGGATGCATTAAGCGATTTGCTAATTCACCTGAAGTGGTAAACAAGAGTAAGCCTTCAGTATTGAAGTCCAGGCGGCCTACTGCAATCCAGCGACCTTGGCGCGGCTTAGGCAAACGATCAAATACGGTTGGACGTCCCTCTGGATCGGACTGACTCACGATTTCACCAGAAGGCTTGTGATACATGATCACACGTGGCGGCTTAGTCTGAATCTTGCGGTGGACTTGCTTGCCGTTAATGCGCACTTGATCTGTCGGTCCAATACGCTGCCCAATATGAGCAGGTAAACCGTTCACCGATACACGACCTTGAATGATTAAATCTTCCATGTCGCGGCGTGAGCCCATGCCAACATCGGCTAATACTTTATGAAGCTTAACGGTATCTTCATCATCAGCATCATCATCTAAACCATCTAAATCCGACCAAACTTCATCACGCAAACTCAGAGGCAAGTCATCCACGTTTGCAAATTGCAAGCTACTCATCTCATCATCGCTAGGCATATCCGCATCTTCGTCGTGACGCACACGCTGAGCACGACGCTCGGCGCCGGTCTGATGAGAAACCTCATTCTCATTCACGCCATCGGGATTTTTTGTTTCAAGCGCTTCTGGAGCATCCAAAGCAGCATCGAACTCACCGGATACTACTGAAGCAAACAAAGCCTCACTCTCAGCGGGATTAGGAGCTAATTTTGCTGACTGATTGCCGCCACCTTCTCGAGGACCATTGGTATCGCCGCCTTCTCTACGAGGCTTGTCCTTGTTGAAGGGGCGCTTCTTATTAAAGGGATGTTTGCCAGTACCGGTGCGACGTGGACGACGTTCACCACCCTCGCGACCTTGAGGAGCAGCGCCATCATTGTTTGATGGGCTTGTCTCAGTATTAGTCGGGCTTGCCGATGAAGGAACTACTGGGGATGAATCGTTTTCGTTAGAGCTTGTCATTAATCATTATTTTGTTTCGTCTGTTTTGTCTTCAGACTCAGGGGGAACCTCTTCTATTACTTCTGTTTTTTCTGCACTTGCTTCTTCTGTTACTTCTTGGATAGTTTCTTCAAAGTCGATTTGAATAATCTCTTGACCGTTCTCATCCAGCTCAACCACTGTCTCGACAGTAGCAGTAGGATCAAACTCCATGACCGCTTGCCCCAATTGCTCAGCAGCAGCCATCGGCGCAGAGTCTTCCAAGATTGGCAAACTTTGCAAGTTAGTCAAACTCAAATCATCTAAGAATTGTTTGGTAGTGGCATATAGACCAGGGCGACCGATCGTTTCTTTATGGCCAATCACTTCAACCCAACCGCGATCTTCCAATTGCTTCATGACGTTACTACTCACAGCAACACCACGGATCTCTTCAATCTCACCACGCGTTACTGGTTGACGGTAAGCAATGATTGCTAAGGTTTCCATCACGGCACGAGAATATTTTGGCGGCTTTTCTGGTGTTAAGCGATCTAAGTATTCGCGCATCGACAAACGACTCTGAAAACGCCAGCCTGTAGCGATGTGCACTAGCTCCATGCCTTTGTCGTGCCATTCTTGCTGAAGATCCAATAAAACATCTTCTATCTCTGCACCAACAACATCTTCCGTAAATAATCGGGTGATATCAGTAACAGTGAGTGGCTCCTGCGCGCACAGGAGAGCTGTTTCAATTACGCGCTTGTGGTGATCATCCATAAAATTCGGGCTATCAGGCAATATCCTGATTAGACTTTAATAATGTATTTCAATAATGGGTTTGTGGTGTTATCTAGCTACTACGGACATTCCGTCTCTTTAATTCTGATTAGGGGGCCGTCCGCGCTGAAACGATTTATCTTCGTTCACCGTGGACCCATTATAGGGTAGGCTCAATACAATAGCTATATGCGCCAATTTCCACCTAAAACCCCCATATCCGCCACAGACCTCACAAAAAGACGCCGTTTTTTGAATCTCAGCCTAGGTCTAGGGGCTATTGCAGGCAGTGCAAGCCTGAGTTCTTGTGGGGTATTTACTGGTCACAAGCCTGTTATCGGCCTTGTTCTAGGGGCAGGTGCTGCGCGCGGGTTTGCCCATGTTGGTGTGATTAAGGCGCTTGAGGCCCAAGGAATTCATCCAGATATTGTTGTTGGTAGCAGTGCTGGCAGTGTGATTGCCGCCCTATTGGCTTCTGGTGCCACTGGCAACGATCTCAATCGACTTGCTCTGAATTTAGATGAAGCCACTATTGCGGATTGGGGTCTGCCTTTTGCTGGTCGCTTTGGCGGACTGATCAAAGGTGATGCCCTGCAAAACATGGTGAACCGCGAAGTACAAAATAAATCGATTGAACAAATGCGCATTCCATTAGGAATTGTGGCAACTGAACTCCAATCAGGCAAAGGTGTTTTATTTAGAACTGGCAATACTGGCTTAGCAGTCCGAGCCTCCTGTAGTGTGCCGGGCGTATTTCAGCCGGCAGTGATTAGCGGCAAAGAATACGTTGATGGCGGATTGGTTGCGCCAGTGCCGGTTAGTTATGCAAGGCAAATGGGCGCTACTCTAGTCATCGCCGTGAACATTTCTTCAGAGCCCGTTCATCAAGATGCCAGCGGAACTTTTGGAATCCTGCAACAAACCATCTCGATCATGCAAAGAAGTATTAATGAGCATGAGTTAAAAACTGCCGATATTGTGATTCAGCCCCAACTCAAACAAATGGGTGGCAGTGACTTCAAATCCAGAAATGCTGCAATTCTGGCTGGAGAAGCTGCAGCACAAGCGCAGATGGCACTAATCAAAGAAAAACTGAAGATATAAGGGCTTATCCCCACAACCTTTGGGGAGACATGGTATATTTCCATACATCAGATTGTAGTTACAATTTGATGTATGGAGATTACCTATGACCAAAGCAAAAACGCAAAGAACATTCAAGAACGAAATATCTCATTTGAAGAAGTGGCAGAGTTCGATTTTGAAACAGCGAAGTTTTCAATCGACGTGCGAAAAAACTATGGGGAACTTCGCAGACGCGCCATTGGCTTCTTGAATACGAGATTACATGCTTTAGTATTTTTAGAAACCACAAAAGGCATTCGAGTCATTAGTTTTAGAAAAGCAAATAAGCGAGAGATCGAAAAGTATGAACAGCAAGCCTAAGATTGATCAGGAAGATTTTGAATGGACTGCTGCTGAGCTAAAGGCAGCTAAAAAATTTGCAGACCTACCAAAATCCTTACAAACAAAATTAGCCTCCCGCAAGTCTAGGGGGACGCAAGTATTGCCGACAAAGATTTCAACAACTATTCGTCTATCCAGCGAGGTGATTGATTCATTTAAAGCAACAGGAGCTGGGTGGCAAACCAGAATTGATTTAGCACTCAAAGAGTGGCTAAAAGAACATGAACTTGCTTCATGAAAAGGTTGACTGATCTTATTCTCAGTCGCAGAACCTTTTAAAGGCTACGCGACTTACGCTTGAGGTTCTTGACCTCATTGAGTAGGTCTTGACGCTCTTGATCACCAAGGTTGTCACTACCGTCTAGGCGACGAGCGCCATCAAAACGTTTATCCCAATACAAGCTGCCTAAGTCATCAACGCGCACACTCGCACCTTTAGATGGGGAGTGAATAAATTTGTTATCACCGACATAAATACCGACATGAGAAAAAGTTAAGCGCATGGTATTGAAAAATACTAAGTCGCCTGGTTGCAACTCTTCACGATTAATGGGTTTGCCAACACGACTCATTTGAGTCGACTTACGCGGCAACAAGAATCCCAACTTATCTTTAAACACATAGCCAACAAAACTGCTGCCATCCAAACCAGATTGTGGCAATTCAGTATCCCAGCGATAGCGCACACCAATCACCACCATCGCTTGATTAATTAACTCTTCAGTTTTTCCGGATACGGAATCTACCAAGCGATCCGACACGCGAGCAAAGTAAGACTTACCTGCTTGGAACATGCTTTCTTTTGGAGCATCTTTAGAAATCTCAACGGGAGCATCTTGTGCAACATCCGCCGCCTGGGTCACAGAAAACGAAAAAGCACAGCCCAATATGAGGCCAAAGCGCACAAGCGTGGCTAGAGACAATGAAAGTGCTGCTTTTTTGAGTGACATCGAACTAGTTTAACAAAGAACCTCTCATTAACCAAGACTTCACTGTAGGGCTAACATCTTGTTTATAAAAGATTTTTTGCGCCAATCAAGGGCATATGCACCAATTTGGACCGGCTATAGGGCAACTTAAGTCAGCTCAGCGGCTGTAAAAAGCTCTTTTGTATACACCTGCCGAGGATTTTTGATCAAGGCCTCGGTCTCGCCAAACTCCACTACTTTGCCGCCTTTGAGCACCATTACCTCATGCGACATGGCGCGGATCACTGCCAAATCATGGCTAATCATGAGGTAGGCCAAGTTGTATTTTTTCTGGAGTTCACTCAATAAAGCCAGAACCTGCTTTTGAATGGAAACATCCAAGGCGGAGGTCGGCTCATCTAAAACCAAAATCTGAGGACGCAAAATCAGTGCACGAGCAATCGCGATCCGCTGTCTTTGCCCACCAGAGAACTCATGGGGATAGCGGGTTAATGCCGCCCGATCTAAACCCACTTCTCGCAACATATCCAAAACTCTGGACTCACGCTCGGTAGCAGACAGATTCGGAAAATGCACATCTAAACCTTCGGAAATAATTTGCATCACATTCATCCGCGGGGAGAGTGAGCCAAATGGATCCTGAAAGATCACCTGCAAACTGGAGCGCAATGCACGCCGCTCGACAGACTTTAATTTTTGCCAATCATTACCGAGAACATCGACATCACCAGTGACCTCTGCCATAGAGTCGCCAAGCAATCCAAGTACGGCCATACCTAAAGTCGTTTTACCAGAGCCTGATTCGCCAATGACACCAATAGTCTGACCTTGTTTTAATTCAAAATTGACCTTACGCAATACTTGGTGGCGAGGCTGCTTCTTAAACCAGGAGGCTGCTTGGGTAGCTGGATAAGAAACCGACAAGTTATCGGTCTTTAGCAGTACCGGGGCTAAGGGCATCACCGGCGCGATCTCGCGCACAGGCTGACTATTGACTAAAGCACGTGTGTAAGGATCTTCAGGTCGCTCAAAGACCTGTTTGGTTGTCCCCACTTCCATGAGATTGCCTTGATTTAACACTGCAACCCGATGTGCGAAATGTTTCACTAAATTGAGATCATGGGTAATGAGCAAGATGCCCATGCCGCCATCATCTTTTGCCTCTTCTTGCAATTCTTTTAAGAGGTCCAAGATTTGTAAACGCAGACTCACATCTAAAGCAGTGGTGGGTTCATCCGCAATCAAGAGGCGCGGTTTACAAGCTAAGGCCATCGCAATCATGGCGCGCTGTCGTTGACCGCCAGAGAGCTGGTGGGGGTAAGAATGAAAACGGGTTTCTGGCTCAGGTATACCAGTCTTCTTCAGCAGTTCAATTGCAGCTGACATGCAATCTGCTTTAGAGATCAGTGGCTGATAGACCTGCACTGCTTCGACAATTTGATTGCCAACAGTGAACAATGGATTGAGTGCAGTCATTGGCTCCTGAAACACCATGGCAATCTCACGGCCACGTATCTCACGAATATCCTGGATCGGTAAAGCTAGCAGGTCGATCGGTGTTCTCGAAGTCTGTTTATTCACATCCTCTTTGCCGCTCCACCAAATCCGGCCGGTAACCTTGGCCCCCTCTGGCTCCAATCGCAATGGTGCTAGTGCTGTTAAGGTTTTTCCTGAACCCGATTCACCGACTAAGGCGACGCGTTCACCAACGCCGATTTCTAAATCAAGATGATGAACGGCAAACTTCTCACGGCGTCCAGATCCAAAGGAAATGCATAGATCCTCATAACGCAACAATGGGTTAAATGACTTAGGAGCTGAACTCATGAGCGCCCTCCACTCATCAAGCCTGATTTACGAGAGTCAAATGCATCCCGTAAAGCCTCACCCATGAATGTCAATAGCAATAGGGTGGCGACCAAAACAACAAAAGTAGAAAGTGAAATCCACCAAGCATCTAAATTGCCCTTCCCTTGAGAAAGTAACTCCCCCAAACTCGGTGTTCCCGGGGGTACACCTAGGCCCAAGAAATCTAAGCTCGTCAACGACAGAATGGCCGCACTCATTCGGAAAGGTAAAAAAGTAATGACTGGCGTCAAGCTATTGGGAAGAATATGACGCCGCATGATTTGCACATTCGTCAAACCCAATGCTCTGGCAGCACGCACATACTCCAAGGCACGATTGCGTAAAAACTCAGCGCGCACATAATCCGATAAACCCATCCAGCCAAAGGCAGCCAACAAAATAATGAGTAGCCAAATACTGGGGTTAAAAATGGAAGCAAAAATAATTAAGAGATAGAGCTCGGGCATGGCCGACCAAATTTCAATCAAGCGCTGCGAAATCAAATCAAACTTGCCCCCAAAGAAACCCATTAAGGAGCCCGTGATAATGCCGACGCTGACGCCAACAATGGTGAGTGCCAGACCAAACAAAATCGATAGACGAAAACCGTAAATTAAGCGCGCCAAGACATCGCGCCCACGATCATCAGTGCCAAGCCAGTTATCCCAAGAAGGTGGCGCAGGGTTAGGCACTTGTGAAAAGTAATTGAGTGTTTCGTAGCTATATTGAATTGGTGGATAAATCGCCCAATTACCGTTACTTGTAATGTTCCGACGAATATCAGGATCTAAAAAATCTGTCGGGGTTGCAAAGTCCCCACCAAAAACGGTTTCCGCTTGGTTGTGAGCAATCGGAAAATAGAAGTGGCCTTCATAGCGAACAATCCAAGGCTTGTCGTTGGCAATCAATTCGGCGCACATGCTTAAGCCAAACAGAGTCATAAAGACCCATAAACTCACATAGCCTGTACGGCTAGCCTTAAAGCGCTGCCAACGACTCATGAACCACCCCCAGCACCAAACTGAATGCGCGGATCGACATAGACATAGCAAAGATCAGAAATGAGCTTGGTGAACAAACCAATCAATGTAAATAAATACAAAGTCCCAAACACCACGGGGTAGTCACGACGCATCACTGACTCATACGACAGCAAACCTAAGCCATCCAATGAGAACAAGGTCTCAATCAATAATGAGCCAGTAAAGAAAGCACCAATGAATGCGGCTGGGAATCCTGTCACCAAAGGCAATAAGGCATTGCGGAACACATGCTTCCAAAGCACTTGTTTCTCGGTCAAGCCCTTTGCTCTGGCAGTCAATACATACTGCTTGCGGATCTCTTCCAAGAAAGAATTCTTTGTCAACATGGTGACGACAGCAAAACTGCCAAGGACAGATGCCGTAATAGGCAGCACCAAGTGCCATAAATAATCCAAGACCTTGCCCATCAAACTGAGATCACTCCAGTTATCAGAGGTCAGTCCTCGCAAAGGAAATATTTGCAAGAAACTACCGCCGCCAAACAACACTAGTAAGAGCACGCCCAACACAAATCCCGGTATGGCATAACCCACCAAGATCATGCTGCTGGTCACAGCATCAAAACGAGATCCATCGCGAACTGCCTTGGCTATCCCTAGCGGAATAGAGACCAAATACGTAATGAAGAAGGTCCACAAACCAATACTGATCGAAACCGGCAACTTAGACACCACTAAACGCCAGACGCTTTCATGTTGGTAATAACTCTGCCCCAAATCAAATGTTGCAAAGCGTCCCAGCATCATGAAATACCGTTCAAGTGGTGGCTTATCAAAACCATAGAGTGCCTTCACTTCTTCTAAGCGCTGAGCATCAACACCTTGTCGGCCGCGATAAGTAGCGCCAGCACCAGAAGACTCTGAGCCCCCTACTGAGGCATTGCCTTTACCCTTCAATTCCAGAACCATTTGCTCTACTGGACCACCAGGTACAAATTGCACCACGGCAAAGGTCAAGGTTAAAACACCCAACAAGGTTGGGATCATTAAGAGCAGACGCTTAAAGATGTAGGAGCGCATTTGTCCTTGCATTATTGAGATCCCTCTTTCCACCAGTTTTGCATGATCCAGGCCTCTGCTGAATAATACAAAGGAGGCTCGGGATAGCGCATCTCTTTACGATACGCTACACGATGCGTTGGGTTGTACCACTGCGGTACAACAAAGTAACTATTCCACAGCACACGATCTAAAGAACGGGTAGCTGCACGCAGCTCATCACGATTCTTTGCTTTGGTAATCTCCTCAACCAAAGCATCTACTACGGGCGACTGAATTCCAATAACATTATCAGAACCTTTTTCTTTAGCAGCCTGACTACCAAAGCGATCCCATAATTCACTACCGGGATTTTGAGAGTCCTGAAAGCGAATCGTAGTCATATCAAAGTCATACTCATTCATGCGCTTTTGATGGAGTGCAAAGTCGCTGGTTCTCACATCCACCTGGATGCCTAGCTTTTCAAGATTACGCACATACGCAGAAATCACTCTTAAAAAGAATGGTCCATCCTCAACCATCTCAAAGCGAAATGGCTCACCCTGAATATTGCGTAATGCGCCATCACGATATTGCCAGCCTGCCTCAGCCAGTAAGGCTCTAGCCTTACGCAAGTTTTGACGCAAGCTACCTGGAGGTGTTGTAGACGGCGCAGGTGGCATTGGGCCAAAGGCAGCATCTGGTACCCACTGAGGGTATTTCGCTTTTAAAGGTTTGAGTAATTTCAACTCTGCTTCAGTAGGTTTGCGTGGGCCATCAAAGTTTGCACTCAAATCACTATTAGTGAAGTAACTATTAATACGGCCATATTGATCAAAAAAGATTTGGCGATTGAGCCACTCAAAATCAAGTGCATACCCCACTGCTTGTCGCACGCGCGGATCCTGAAAAATAGGGCGACGCAGATTCATGGCGAAGCCTTGCATACCGGCGCCATTGTGATTGAGGAAAGCCTTCTTGAATAAAGTGCCGTCATTGAACTTTGCGCCCACATACCCTTTAGCCCAAATCTTGGCGCGATACTCAACCAAAGCATCAAACTCACCCGCCTTAAATGCTTCGAGCCGCACAGCATCATCACTGTAAAGTTTGTACAGCACGCGATCAAAGTTATAAAAACCAACGCGAATATTTAAAGGCTTACCCAAGTGATCGGCCCAATAATTGGGATTTCTTTTATAGGTAATGGATTTACCAGCCTTGAATGACTCAATTAAATAAGGACCACTGCCAATCGGTGTTTCAAAGGCCATCTGATCAAACGGCATCATTGAGCCATCTGCCTTCTTGCCCCAGTTATGAGAAAAGATGGGCAATGTTCCTGCCAAGATAGGCAGTTCAGTGTTGGTATTTTTAAAATCGAAGCGTACCTCGCGAGCAGATAAAACCACCGCTTGCTTAATATCACCAAAGGTTGTTTTGTAACGTGGGTGCGCTTGTCCACTCATTAAGACATCAAAACTATGTTTGACATCGGCAGCTAGAACTGGGCTGCCATCAGAGAACTTTGCCCCTTCACGTATCCGAAAGATGACGGATTTGTGATCCGCTGCCACTGCAATATCCTCCGCGAGCAAGCCATAAACACTGGAAACTTCATCAGCGCTCCCTTCAGCCAGGGATTCAAACATCAGCTCGATGCCAGGCGCAGGAATACCTCGCAAGGTAAAGGGATTGAATTTGTCAAAACTGGTTCTTTGTCCAGGATTGGGCAAAGTCAGGGTTCCACCCCTAGGGGCATTGGGATTTACATAGTCAAAGTGGCTAAATCCATCGGCATATTTGGGTTTGCCATATTGAGAAATGCCCTGTCCGGCCTGTGCTGTATTGGCCTGCACCCCAGCCAGTAGGGCTAGCAGCAAAAAGCAGGTAATTTCGCGGAAGGGGGTGTAGATGAACATATATGCAACAATTGTAGTTAGCAAATCTTATTTGAATCAAAGGACACATCATGGGCTTTCTCTCCGGCAAAAAAATTCTGATTACCGGCCTCCTTTCTAACCGCTCCATTGCGTATGGCATCGCTAAAGCCTGCCACCGTGAAGGGGCTGAATTAGCCTTTACCTATGTAGGAGAGCGTTTTAAAGAGCGCACCATAGATTTCGCCAAAGAATTCAATTCAGAGCTCATTTTTGACTGTGATGTCGGTAGCGACGAGCAAATTGAGGCTGTATTTACCGATTTGGCCAAAGTATGGCCACAGCTCGATGGCTTAGTCCATGCCATTGGTTTTGCCCCACGGGAGGCAATTGCCGGTGATTTCTTGGATGGATTTACTCGCGAGGCTTACCGTATTGCCCATGACATTTCTGCATATAGCTTCCCAGCGATGGCCAAAGCAGCACTGCCGATGCTCAGAGAAAACTCTTCATTGTTAACCTTGACCTATCTTGGAGCAATGCGCACCGTCCCCCACTACAACACGATGGGTCTTGCAAAGGCCTCACTAGAAGCTTCTGTTCGCTACCTTGCAACCTCATTGGGCCCTAAAGGCATTCGTGTAAACGGCATTTCTGCAGGCCCCATCAAGACCTTAGCCGCTTCAGGCATTAAAGATTTCAGCAAGCTCTTAAGTGGCTTTGAAAATGCTGCCCCTTTACGTCGCAACGTCACGATTGAGGAAGTTGGAAATGCAGCTTCATTCTTACTTTCAGATTTAGCTAGTGCCATTACTGCTGAAATCATTTATGTCGACAATGGCTTTAGCCAAGTAGCGGTCGGTATGGGCGAGTAAGTTGAATCCTGGGCAAGTCAAACAAAATCCAATTCCCCTTACAGAAGCTTTAAAGTTCTGGGCAAAATTAGGATTCATTAGTTTTGGCGGCCCCGCAGGACAAATCTCGGTCCTGCATCAAGAGCTAGTTGAAAAGCGTCGCTGGATTTCTGAGCGGCGCTTTTTACATGCGCTCAATTACTGCATGCTGCTTCCAGGTCCTGAGGCGCAACAGCTAGTTACTTATATTGGCTGGCTCATGCATCGCAGTTGGGGTGGGATCTTGGCGGGTACTTTATTCGTCTTGCCATCACTGTTTATTTTGATTGGCTTGTCATGGGTGTATCTGACTTTTGGGCAAGTACCTTGGATTGCAGCCATCTTCTTTGGTATTAAACCTGCAGTAACGGCGATCGTCATCCATGCTGCCGTGCGGATTGGTAAGCGCACTATTCACAATCAAGCTTTACGTTGGATCGCGCTGGGATCTTTTCTGGCCATCTTTATTCTGAATGTAGCCTTCCCAATCATTGTTGTCATAGCAGCATTGATCGGAATTTGGGGTGGCAAGAAATACCCACAATACTTTCAACAAAAAAGTAGCCATGGTTCAAGTGGAGTTGTTGAGCATCTTCCTGCCATCATTGACGACAACACGCCCACGCCAGAGCACGCACAATTTAATATTCAGAAAACCATCAAGCATTCAGCCATTGCTGCGCTCTTCTGGATCATTCCAATAGCAAGTCTTGCGGCTCTGTTTGGATGGAAAACACTTTATCCACAAATAGCTTGGTTCTTCACCAAGGCTGCCTTCCTCACTTTTGGCGGCGCCTATGCTGTACTGCCTTACGTCTATCAAGGTGCCGTCGATCAATTTCAATGGCTTAGCGCAGGCCAAATGATGGATGGTCTGGCACTAGGAGAAACAACTCCCGGCCCACTCATCATGGTGGTTGCCTTTGTAGGTTATTTGGCTGGCCATATCCAACATCTAATTGGTAATGCAAATCCATTTTGGTTTGGCGCTCTTGGTGCGTGCGTAGCAACATGGTTCACCTTTCTACCCTCCTTCTTTTTTATTTTGGTTGGTGGCCCACTGATTGAGTCGACCCATGGCAATGTCAGTTTCACTGCACCCCTCACTGCAATTACTGCAGCAGTGGTTGGTGTGATCGCCAATCTAGGTCTATTTTTTGCGTATCACGTATTTCTGCCACATGGCCTAGGAGGTTCAATTTCTTGGATCTCGATGGTGATCTGCCTATTGGCAGCCCTTGCGCTTTTCAAGTACCAAAAAGGGGTTATCACGGTATTGGCAGGCTCTGCTTTGGCGGGGCTCTTAGCCTATCTCAGCTCCATATTACTTGGCGCCTAAGTAGCTCAAGATTGGCATAATGGAAGTTATGCGAATCGAACCTCAGACCATCACCCACCTCCAAGAATGGCTCGGCAAAACGGAGTCTCTTGAAGACACTGTCACAGCAGCGCCAGTCAGAGCACTCTCGGCCACCTTAGATCGTCCAGATCCTGCCCCAAGCAAAGGTAGCTTCTTGCCTGAACTGTGGCACTGGCTATACTTTTTACCGCATGCTCGCCAATCTGAAATTGGTCCGGATGGTCATCCTAAACGCGGCGGCTTTCTGCCTCCAGTTCCGCTACCCCGTCGCATGTGGGCTGGTAGTCGCGTGCAATGGCTTGCGCCGCTTTCTGTTGGTGATGAGATCAAACGGGTTTCTAAAATTGAATCTGTTACCCATAAAGCGGGTCGCACCGGTGATCTGATTTTTGTTTTAGTCAAACATGAGATCTCCAACCAAAATGGTTTAGCCCTCATTGAAGAGCATGACATTGTGTACCGTGATGCGCCTGGACCAGATGACAAGCCCGTGGCACCAACACCAGCGCCAAGTGATGCCAAATGGTCTAAGACCATTACACCGGATGATGTTTTGTTATTCCGCTACTCAGCACTCACCTTTAATGGCCATCGCATTCATTACGATCGCCAGTACGTCACTGAAGTTGAGGGTTACCCAGGTCTCATTGTTCACGGGCCACTGATTGCAACCTTGTTGGTTGACCTCGTACGCCAAAGTATTCCGGGATGCAAGCTCAAGAGTTTTGAATTCCGTGCCATCCGCCCCACCTTTGATATCAACATCTTCAAAGTAAGTGCCAAGCCCGATCTCGAAAAAGATCCTAGCGGTAAGATGATTTCTATCTGGGCCCAAGATCACGAGGGTTGGCTCACGATGCAAGCAACCGCAGTGTTAGCTTAACGAGAACAGGCGCCCTTTATGTCGACACCCCATTTATCCAAAGAGCTAGCTAACTTTGCCGCCAATCTAAAGATTACTGACATTCCAAATGATGTCATTGCGCGTGCAGAAGACTTATTAGTAGATTGGTTTGGTTCGGCGATTGCTGGTAAGGGCTCGCGTCCCGTTGAGATCATTGCGCAATTTGCACAAAACATGAGTGGCTACGATAGTTCCCATGTTGGCCCATCTGAAGTATTGATTTCTCGTGCAAGCTCAAGTCCATTTCTAGCAGCCATGGCTAACGCCGCAGCATCACATGTTGCTGAACAGGACGATGTCCATAACGGCTCAGTCTTTCACCCCGCTACCGTAGTGTTTCCGCCTGCTTTAGCTTGTGCGCAAGCGCTTGGTGCATCTGGTGAAGAAATGCTCACTGCTGCAGTTGCGGGTTATGAAGTCGGTATTCGCGTTGGCGAATTCTTGGGTCGCTCACACTACAAAGTGTTTCACACCACTGGCACTGCCGGCACGCTTGCAGCCGCTGCGACAGTTGGCCATCTCCTGAAGCTGAACCCCGAACAAATGCTCCATGCCTTTGGTTCGGCTGGCACTCAGTCTGCCGGTCTTTGGGAGTTCTTACGAGATGCTGCAGATTCAAAACAATTACACACTGCGCATGCGGCTTCTACTGGCTTGATGTCTGCCTATATTGCACAAGC
>Ga0209697_10003163_pt1 | contig 22668 bp, 14 predicted proteins | sample AliMusrvi5mmetaG_FD_184115 | JGI IMG/M metagenome (GOLD analysis project Ga0209697, IMG submission 184115) | Freshwater lake bacterial and archeal communities from Alinen Mustajarvi, Finland, to study Microbial Dark Matter (Phase II) - Alinen... | ecosystem: Environmental > Aquatic > Freshwater...
CGCAACTGCTGCAGGCAACGGATTTACCGTGACCGTCACACTGTGTGTGTTGGTGCACCCGGTGGCCGTGATGGTTTCAACAACCGTATAAGTTGTTGCTACCGTCGGACTCACCGAAGGATTGGCCTCGGCAGATGTAAATCCTGCCGGTACGGAGCTCCAGCTATATGTGCTCCCTGTTACAGCCTCAGTGCCAAGTGTTGTGCTTTCATTCAGACAGATCGCCCGGTCTGAGCCTGCAACTGCTGCCGGCAATGGGTTCACCGTGACTGTCACGCTGTGGGTATTGGTACACCCGGTGGCGGTGATGGTCTCAACAAGGGTATAAGTGGTAGTAACTGTGGGACTCACCGTGGGATTTGCCAGGGAAGAGGTAAACCCTGCCGGGACCGAAGTCCAGCTGAATGTGTTCACCGCTCCGTTTTTCAGGACAGCGCCAAGCGTTGTGCTTCCGCCTGTGCAGATCGCACGGTCGGAACCAGCTATGGCCGATGGCAACGGGTTCACCGTAACGGTCACACTGTTCGTGTTCGAACATCCGGTGGCTGTGTTTGTCTCTGTCAGTGTATAGGTCGTGCTGACTGTAGGAGTCACCGTTGGAGTTGCCAGGGTCGAAGTAAACCCTGCCGGAACAGAGGTCCAACTGTAACTGTTCAGGGATGCTGTTTTGCTCAGGTTGCCCAGGATGGTGCTTTCATTTAAGCAGATCGCACGGTCGGCTCCAGCTATCGCAGATGGCAAGGGGTTCACCGTCACCGTCACACTGTGTGTATTGTTACAGCCCGTGGCCGTGATGGTTTCCACAACCGTGTAAGTGGTGGTCACCGTAGGGCTCACCGTCGGATTTGCTACGGAAGAGGTAAATCCTGAGGGTACAGAGGTCCAACTGTAGGTACTCCCTGTTACCGCCGCAGCGCCAAGGGTGGTGCTGGCATTCAGACAGATATCCCGATCCGTGCCTGCAACAGCTGCCGGTAACGGGTTAACGGTTATAGTCACGCTATGCGTGTTTGTGCAGCCGGTGGCGGTGATGGTCTCAACAACTGTATACGTTGTAGTGAATGTCGGGCTGACTGTCGGATTGGATGCTACAGAGGTGAACCCTGCCGGTACCGAAGTCCAGTTGAAGGTGCTGCCAGAAACGGGAGGCCCGCCAATCGAAGCCGAGGCACCCGAGCAGATCGCCGCATCGGCGCCGGCCACTGCTGCCGGTATTGGTAAAATGGTGATGTAAATCACGTTGCTGAAAGTAGAACCGCAGGTTGGATTGCCTACGTCTTTTGCAATGACCCTGTAGTAGGTGTTTACAGTTACCGGGCCGGGCTGATAGGTTGTATTGCCAAGGGTGTTTGGTCCCACGTTGGTCCAGGAACTTGTCGAAGTGAGCCTATGCTGCCACTGGTAGGTGAACGGACCCGTTCCGCCGGTGGCATCCGTGGCTGAAAGCAAGCCCGGGGTGGCATTTAAACAAATTGCCGTAACGTTGGGACTTATGGTTACAACCGAAGGATAGAGCGGATCATTGACCAGTATTTTTACATTTTCACTCGCCACATCCGTACCGCACGATGGCGAACCAATATCGGTAGTGAGGATCCGGTAATAAACAGTGGTGGTCAAAGTTCCCGGAGAATATGAAAGCGTTGTAGCGCCTGGCACATTGCTCCAGCCGGTGGCTCCGTCAATGCTGCTCTGCCAACGGTAGGTATACCCCCCGCTTCCACCGCTGGCGGCCGTGGCCACTATTGTCACCGGTGCAGTACCGTAACAAACCTGCTGGTTCGCCGGGACTGAAGCCTGGATAAATTGCAGCCTGACACTGATGGTGACATTGTTTGAATTGGTGCACCCGGTAGCTGTGATGGTTTCTACTACCGTATACGTAGTGGTCACCGTGGGGCTTACTGTCGGATTTGCCATGGTAGAGGTAAACCCTGCCGGAACAGAACTCCAGCTGTAAGTATTTCCGGATACTGCTGCGGCGCCAATCGAAGTGCCCGAGCCATAGCAGATCATAGCGGCCGGGCCTGCTGCTGCAGCCGGCAACGGGTTTACGGTTACTGTCACACTGTTCGTGTTGGTGCATCCGGTGGAGGGGATGGTCTCTATTACCGTGTAGGTTGTGGTCACCGTGGGGATCACCGTGGGGTTTGCCAGAGCGGAGGTAAACCCTGCAGGTACAGAACTCCATGAGTAGGTATTGGTAACAGGTATTGTGAGCGGCGCGCCAATCACCGTGCTCCCTCCAAGGCAGATCGCCCGGTCGGCACCCGCGATGGCTGCAGGCAAAGGATTAACCGTGACCGTGACACTGTGAGTGTTCGTGCAACCGGTGGCGGTGATGGTTTCAACAACAGTATAAGTCGTTGTTACCGTCGGACTGACTATCGGATTGGCAAGGGTCGAGGTGAATCCTGCCGGTACAGAGGTCCAGCTATAGGTATTTCCCGTTACAGCTGCCGCACCAAGGGTGGTGTTCGCATTCAGACAAATCGCCCGGTCTGCTCCGGCGATGGCAGCAGGCAAAGGATTGACTGTTACCACTACACTATGCGAATTGACACATCCGGTGGCGGTAATGGTCTCAACAAGGGTGTAGGTGGTATTTACAGCAGGGCTGACTGAAGGATCAGCCTCGGCAGAGGTATACCCTGCGGGAACGGAGGTCCAGCTATAGGTATTACCCGTTACAGCTGACGCGCCAAGGGTGGTGCTGCCATCCAGGCAGATCGCCCGGTCTGAGCCTGCAGCCGCTGCCGGCAACGGATTCACCGTGACCGTAACGCTGTTGGTGTTGGTACATCCGGTCACCGTATACGTTTCAACAACCGTATAAGTGGTCGTCACCGTGGGGCTTACCGTGGGACGGGCAAGGGTCGAAGTAAACCCTGCCGGCACCGAAGTCCAGCTGTAGGTACTCAAAATGAAACTTTTCGTATCCGGTGCGCCAAGGATGGTGTTGCCTCCAAGGCAGATCGCCCGGTCGCTGCCTGCAGTGGCTGGTGGCAAGGGGTTGACCGTCACCGCCACGCTGTGGGTGTTGGTACATCCTGTGGCCGTGATGGTCTCAACAAGGGTGTAGGTCGTATTTACTGCAGGGCTGACTGAAGGATTAGCCTCGGCAGAAGTAAATCCTGGAGGTACGGAGGTCCAGCTGTTGGTGCTGCCTGTCACGGCAGTTGCGCCAAGGGTGGTGCTGCCATTGAGACAGATCGCACGATCCGGGCCTGCTGCCGCTGCCGGCAATGGATTGACCGTTACCGTTACGCTGTTCGTGTTGGTGCACCCGGTGGCTGTGTACGTTTCAACTACCGTGTAGGTGGTCGTCACCGTTGGGCTGACCGTGGGACGGGCAAGGGTCGAAGTAAACCCTGCCGGTACCGAGGTCCAGCTGTAGGTGCTCAAAATGAAGCTTTTGGTATCCGGTGCGCCAAGGGTGGTGCTGCCTCCAAGGCAGATCGCACGGTCGGCTCCCGCGATGGCTGCAGGCAATGGATTAACGGTGACCGTCACACTGTGCGTGTTCGTGCAACCGGTGGCGGTGATGGTCTCAACAACGGTGTAGGTTGTAGTCACAGTTGGGCTGACAGAAGGATTTGCCAAAGCAGAGGTAAACCCTGCCGGCAGAGAGGTCCAGCTGTAGGTATTTCCCGTTACGGCTGCCGCGCCAAGTGTGGTGCTGGCATTCAGACAGATATCCCTGTCGGCGCCTGCGATGGCTGCCGGCACCGGATTAACCGTTACCGCTACACTGTTACTGTTTGTGCATCCTGTGGCTGTAATCGTCTCAACCACGGTATATGTTGTCGTTACTGAAGGACTGACCGTCGGATTCGCCGATGATGAATTAAATCCCACCGGTACGGAACTCCAGCTGTATGTGCTTCCAGGAACAGCATCCGCTCCTACCTGGGCGCCTGCGCCCGGACAAATGGCCCGGTCGGTCCCGGTTGCAGCGGCAGGTAAAGGATTTATGGTGACTGACAGGTCGTTCAGGCTGAAAACCGAACCACAGCCAGGTGTACCGGCATCAAAGGCGATAAGCCTGAACTGGGTGTTTACAGTCAGGTTCCCGGGCTCGTAGGTTAAACTGTTTGTACCAGTATTGATCCAACCCCCTGTGGTTTTCAACTGCCATTGATAGTTGTACGGCGGGCCACTGCCCCCGGTAGTAGGTGTAGCAGTAATCAAGCCGGGTGCGGTATTGTAGCATGTAGCCGTTTGATTTCCGGCAATGCTGAGTTCTGACGGTGTAAACGGGTCGCGAACGGTTACCTTTACATCATTGCCGGCCAGGTCGGTGGCACAGCAAGGGGTCCCCTGGTCGGTGACCAGTATCCGGTAATAGGTCGTCTCATACAGATCTCCCGGTAATAAGGAAAGAGATGTTTCTCCATCCAGGTTGGCCCAGGAAACCTCATCCGGGCTGCTCTGCCACTGGTATCCATAAGGTCCTGTTCCGCCGCTGGCTGCAGTGGCGCTGAGTTCGGCTGCTGCAGTGTTCCAGCAGATCGTCTGAACCCCGCTTGCTACCGGGGCGATGAATTGCGTCCGTACGGTCACATTGGCATAACCCCCGGGTGTCGCACCGCAAACCCCGCTCTGGACCACTGCCCTGAAACTGGTCGTGGTGGTCAGGTTGGTGGCCGTGTATGTCGTATTGGTGGCGCTGGCAATGTCGTACCAGTTGTAACCTCCATCGCTCGTGTATTGCCACTTGACAACGGTTCCCGTCTGGCCGTACAGGGTTAACAGCGTGCTGTTGGTGCCGTAGCATACGATCGCACTGCCCGAGATATTGCCGCCGTTGGAGGTCGGATCAACGGTAACGGTGGCTGCAACCGAGTAGGCTTCCGGGCAGGTGCCGCTCTTGACAACGGCACGATAATCAGTGGTAGCGGTCAGATTGGTTGCCGTATAGGTGGTATTTGTCGCACTGGCAATATCACTCCAGTCGGTGCCGCCATTGGTCGAATACTGCCACCTCTGAACCACGCCCGTTTGACCAGTCAGGGTCAGCAGCGTGCTGTTAGTGCCCTTGCATACATGCGTGCTGGTGCCTACTGTGCCGCCGGCACTTACAGGATCTACAGTTATCGTTACTGCTGTGGTATAGACAGAATAACAGATGTTCCCGTTTAATGTCGAAACCGTCCTTCTCTTGTAACTTGTTGTCGCCGTCAAAGTCGGTGGCTGGTAAGTTGCATCGGTCGCACCACTTATATTAAGGTAACTTCCTGAAGCATTCGTTTGCCATTCGTAAGTGATCGTTCCCGATCCGGTACCATCCGTGGTAGAAGTGAGCAGGGCTGGTGTGGTATTATAGCATATCGTTTGAGCAGAAGCTATGGCGCCTGCGGTAGGTGTGGCTTGAACCATTATCGTTACCGCAGTGGTATAATCTGTGACACAGGTATTGCTGTTGAGCGTAGAAATAGTCCTCCGCTGGTAACTGGTCGTTGCGGTCAGTGCCGGTGGCTGGTAAGTTGCTGCAGTTGCTCCGCCTATTGTAGCGTAACTTCCGCTGGCATCGGTTTGCCATTTATAAGTAATTGTCCCGGAACCGGTTCCGTCGGTCGTTGAAGTGAGTAACGCCGGGGTGGCATTGTTACATATCGTCTGATCCGCTTCGATGGCTCCTGCTGTTGGTGTCGTTTGTACTGTGATCGTTACAGGCGTTGTATAGACTGAATAACAGACATTGCCATTGAGGGTTGAAACAGTCCTCCGCTGAAAGCTGGTAGTGGCGGTCAGCGCGGGGGGCTGGTATGATTCTCCTGTGGCTCCGGCAATTGTCACATAACTTCCGCTGGCATTTGTTTGCCATTCATACGAAATCGCTGGCTGTACCGGGGAAGAAACCAGGGAGTGAAGGGCGGCCGGCGTGGTATTGTAGCAAATCGTCTGGGCCGATCCGACCGCTCCCGCATTGATTACAGATTGAACTGTTATCATCACTGCCGTGGTATAAACGGAATAACAAATATTGCCGCTGAGGGTCGAAACCGTCCTCCGCTGGTAACTGGTGGTTGCTGTCAGCGCGGGGGGCTGGTAAGTTGCATCTGTAGCTCCGCCGATGGTCACATAACTCCCGGTGGCATTGGTCTGCCATTCATAACTGATCGTTCCTGATCCGGTTCCGGCTGCTGATGAGGTAATCAATGCCGGCACCGTATTGTAGCATATGGTCTGACCAGTTTCAATTGCCAATTGGAGTCCTCCAATTGATCCTGCAGTAGGTATCGTCTGTACTGTGATGGTTACTGCAGTGGTATAATCTGAATAACAGACATTGCCGCTGAGGATCGAAACAGTCCTCCGCTGGTAACTGGTGTTCGCGGTGAGCACGGGTGGCTGATAGGTCGCTTTGGTCGCCCCGCCAATGGTCACATAACTTCCGGTGGCATTGGTCTGCCATTCGTAACTGATCGTTCCCGATCCGCTTCCTGCCGCCGAGGTGAGCAGGGCTGGCGCAGTTTTATAACATATTGTCTGGTTCGTTGCAATCGATCCGGCTGTCGGTACCGACTGAACAGTGATGGTGACCGGTGTGGTGTAGTCCGAATAATAATAGGTACCGCCGGTATATGCTACTGTTCTCCGCTGGTAGCTGGTCGTTGCCGTCAGTGCCGGTGCCTGGTATGTTTCTGTTGTTGCCCCGGGGATGGTCGCGTAACTCCCCGTGGCATTGGTCTGCCATTCGTACGAGATGGTTCCGATCCCGGTTCCCGGTGTTGAAGTAAATGCGGCCGGGGTGGTATTGTTGCAAATCGCCTGGCTCGCCGCGATCGTTCCGGGGGATGGTTTTAGTGCAACGACCCAACCCACTAATACCTGAAAATCGTCACCGCAGGCAGGGGATTCGCGCCAGGTGCGAACCTCTACACCGGTTTTACCGGTCGTGGATATGGCAGTGCCAGAGGTATAGTCTGCAAATGAACCCCATGTGGTGCCTGTTTTGGTTCGGTACTTCAAAGCGTCTGTTCCATTACCACCTGATCCCGGGGTGAGGACTGCCGAAACAGTGGTGCCGTCAAAAACAGTGGCCACGTCGGGCGTTTTGGCCAATGAGCCTGAGACCGGAGGCACTTCGATATTAATCAGCGCCGTTGCGGAATAGACAGCATCACAGGTGCCCTTTTGGACAACAGCCCGATAATAGGTCGCTGCCGTGAGGTTTGTAGCAGTATATGTAGCGGTGGTTGCCGCGCTGATATCAGTCCAATCGGTGGCATTGGCGCTGTACTGCCATTTCTTGACATTTCCTGAGTAAAATTCAAGGGTGAGTAAGGTGCTGTTGGTGCCTGAGCACACGGTGGAAGTAACAGGACTGACATCGCCACCGACCGATGAGCCGATGGTCAGAGTCATGTTATCCGATACGGTGGTGCTTGCCGGGTCGGTAAATGTGGCGTCAAGGGTCAGTGTGGTAAAACCGGTTGAGTTGTCATATGTGCCGGGATGGTAATTCGTTTGCAATGCAGACACATCATCAAAGTATCCGTCCCCGGCGGTCGACCAATAAGTATTGTCAACTGAATATGCCCCTCCGGCGACACCGGTTAAGGTGTATTCACTGCCGCAGGTTGAGCCATCCGGGCCCGCATTCACGTAAAATTCAGCTGCGATAAAGGTTCTTTCTTCGCCATAGGTTGTCGGCGATGCTACTTTACCAGGAGCAGCTGAACCAGTAGCATAAGCCCTTACGTGATATGTGGTTCCATCTGTGAGGCCTGTCAGGGAACTGGTGAAACTGCCTGTTCCGGTTCCGTCGATCGTTTTGGAGTTTGCAATGGTTGGCGCACCGGTGGTATTCCAGCAAACGCCACGTGCAGTGATGGTAAAACCGCCATCGTCGATCACATTACCCCCTGAAGTGGCCGAAGTTGCCGAAATATTTGTAACGGGAGATGTTGTTATTGCGGGGCCGGGGAAGGCGAGATTGCGGGAGGCAATATTGGAATGGATGAAATTGACCCCGTCGTATACCTGGAATTCGATCCTGCGCAAGCCGGAGGAGGACGAATTCGAATTGAAATATTTCACTGTCCTGAGCGCAGCCTGGAAGTTGGCGATGGTTGCCGTACCCGTCAGAGTAAGCACTCCGGTGGTCGAACTCCAAGATCCCGTAATGCCATTTGCATTCACAAAGGAAAGTACATCTTTCCCCGATTCGAAATTGCTGGCGACAGCTACCGTGGCACTTGCAAAATTTGTTCCCGAATTCTGGGAGGCTGTGAGCGTATTCGTAATCTGGATCGCGGCAGCGCCGAAGGTATATCTCAGCAGCGCCGGTTCAATGTTCGTAAGCATTGGGTTGTTCGGGGTGAATTTGGTAAAACCGGTACCGGCTTCACCCTGGATGATATATAGCGAGCCCTGGTAAACGCAAATGGTGGCATCGTCAATCGACCAGGGAAGGGTGAGGGTGTTGTTCCACTCCTGTGCGCCAAGGTCGTAGGAATATAAATTAGTGCCTCTATATCCCCCCATGCAATAATAATAGGCGTCGTAAATGGCCGCGCCGAGCACGGCTCCGCTTGAACTGGGAACATTGGGTAAAGTTTCCCAGGAGTTTGTCGCCACCGTGTACCTGTCGAATGTAGATCCGCCATCACCCGCATCATGGTAAAAATAGCCGCTATTGTAGCACAGCCCTCCCCATGCGTTATCACCGCCCCAAGCCAATGTAGCGAGCGAAACCCAGGTATTCGTTGAAATTATATATTTCCAGAAAGCATTTAATCCATTTTTGCCAGAACACACATAGATATTCGTCCCGTCGTTGGCAATGTTCCCTGAGTAGGTTCCGTTGGTTGGCCCGGTGATGGTTGTCCACGAGTCGGTGGCGATGGTGTAGACCTCCATATCGGGATACCCTGTATATGAGATGTATATCTTGCCGTTCACCAGGGTTGCGCCCGCATTGTTGTCGGTACTGTGAGGTGCACTGGTCAGGGCTGTCCAGGTACCTGAAGAAACATTATATTTGTAATATGCGCTGCTCGAAGCATTTCCCAGAGCGTAAAGTAAACCTGTTGCCGGATCCACGCACATCGCGTTCAAACTCTGCGGGCAATTCGTAAGGGTGGTAAATGTTCCCGATATAGTACCCCCGTTCATCAGGGTGGGAATTGCCAGGAACAGCCACAACATGAATATTGAAAGCCACGCCGCAGGCCTGGAGTTGGCGAAAAATTGATTCTGATAAATGTTTTTCATGATAACCTCCTGAATTTATATTTAAAATTTATTTGATTCTGCATTGAACGGATCAGATGTTACAGATCCTGTTTTATCATGATAAACTCCAGCCCCGATATCTCTTCCAGCTGCTTTTTGAGTTCAATCCCTGAAGGGCTGGTGAATGCCCCGGGGCTGTGGATCACAACCTTTCCTGAAATAGAATTCTTCCACTTCATGATCTGTTCCTTAAATTCACCAACATTCACGGAGTTAACTGTAACACTGTTAAAAACAAGTTCACCGGGTTTGCCCGAAAGGTATACATGCAAGTCCCTGATCACCAAGCCTTTTATGGCTTTTGTAATTTGTTTCATTGGACTGACCTCGTTCTCTTTGATATAGCATATATCGCTTTTTTTAGCATAGCGCTGTTGAACCTGGCTCAGGTTCGCATCGCCGGTCCCCACCCCGATAATGACAAAGTCTTTGTCAGGCGACTGGGCAATTGCATGGTTTCCCAGCAGGAAGATTACTCCGATGATAAACAGGATTTTTTTCATGGTGATGGATTTAGCGGTTTATTTTATTGATTCAGACAACAAATACTCATAAAACAATGGATCTGAGTAAAATAATTTGAATTCGGAAAAGTATTGAAATTATTGAACAAGTATTGTAGGGGAATGACTGATTATTTTGTAGGTGTTTGCCCTACAAAACAACATGAAAATATATCATCACACCATATTTCCCACCCGCTGGGCATTACTTACAGATTTTTATCTTATGTTTGTAACCTGAGATGGAAATTAATTGCAATTTATAGGTGTGATATTTAGAACAGTTTATAAAACCAGGTAATATGGCCGCCAGGAACAAAAACGCAACAGTAGCAGAAGCTCCGTTAAAGGAGGGCCTTTTTAACATTTTCTTCATTTCCCTGGTAGTTGTCCTTCCTCTTGTCTATTTTCCAACGACCCAGGATTCTTCGTTGATCCCCAGAATGTTGATCCTGATAATATTGTTATCAGCTTTCTCGGTTTACCTGTATGTGATTCACAAGGGAAAACCACTTGGTATTGGCTTATTGAAAAACCCTGTTATTGTATTTGGTGCATTATACCTGTTAATGTCGGTACTTTCGCTGACCGTCGCTGTGAACAGGAGTGAAGGTCTGTTTGATATTACAAAAACCGGGATCACACTACTCCTGGTTTTTTATATTGCAAACCTTTTTTTGTCCACACCCGGATGGTTTGCCAGGTTGTCGAACCTGGCCGTTATTGCCGCCCTGGCAGCAGTTGCCATTGGTTTTTATCAATTTTTCACACTGGTGCCGGGGCACGAACAGGAGCGGCTCGCAAATGGCAGGGAGATGATCAATGTTGTAAAAGGGTTGATGGGAAATAAAAACGAGTACTCCAGTTACCTGATGCTTCTTTTCCCTTTTACATGTTACACAGCTGTTTCAGGAAAGGGATATTGGAAACGCATTGCCATGGCAGCCACGGTGTTGTTATTCATCATGCTCATTCTCGTGGCAACGAGGGCTGCCTGGCTTGGCATTTTCATGGTTGGCTTTACCACGATGGCGATGGGGCTGATACTTCATAAAAAGCTTGATATCAGTAGCCGGCAGATGAAAACAGCGATGATTGCAGTGACGTCTGTTGTGGTATTGCTTGCCGCCGGCGTCATTGAAGGAGGGAAGTATACGCACAGCGGGTACCTGGAAAAACTTGGATCCATCGTACGTCCTGATGCCGGCAACAATCACTTCAGGCTTAGCATGTGGAAGATAACTGAAGAGATGGCCAACGACCATCCCGTTGCCGGTGTCGGGGCCGGGAACTGGCAGATTGCCATCCCCGACTATTTCAGCCGGGTCGGAATTAAGGAAAGGGAGGTGAACTGGATTTCGCCGCATAATGATTATCTCTGGATTCTCTCCGAGAAGGGATTTATCGGTCTTGGACTTTACCTGGGCATAATACTCGCAGCCCTATGGATGCTCGTCCGCATCCTGAGAAGCCAGGCTGAGAAAGAGGAAAAATGGCAGGCTCTTTTCCTGGGTGCGGGTTTGACAGGTTATCTCACCGTCGCTTTTTTCGATTTTCCCTATCAGCGGATTGACCACCAGGTGTTGTTTGCCCTTTTCCTTGCAGGGCTGATCGCGCTGCATCACCGGCAATATCCTCTGAAACCGCTTTCCGTAAACCGGAATCTCTTTTTCATCCTGGCCGTTGTTTTCTTAGGGTTTGGCCTCTTCTACAGCACACAGGCCCTGAAGATGGAAACGCATGTAAAAATGTCGGAAGCCCTGATGAAAGCCGGAAATTACCCCGAAGCCTTGGCAGAGATCAATAATGCCCGCACCCCGTTTAGAAGCCTCGATGCCAAGGGCTCGCCCGTGGACTACTATGCTGCCATGGTTTATGAAAAAATGAATGACAACCGGGCTGCGCTTGCTTCCAATCTTGCCGGCCTGGCAAACCATCCCAACCACATCGCCCTCCTGAATAACCTTGGCATGTGCTGCTATAAAGCCGGTTACTATGGCCTTGCAGAACATTACTACCTCAAAGCGCTGCAAATTGTCCCGGGGTACAAGGTTGTGAGGGTAAACCTGTCGACGCTGTATTATGTAAAGGGTGATTATAAACGGTCGTACGATATGCTTAAAAATCTGCGAGCAGGGAAAAACAAATCTGAAATCCAGAGGAACCGTAAAGCATTGGAAAAACTGATGGGAATGCCTGCCGATTCGGTGAAGGCGGCCAGGCACCGGGAGAAAAAACTTAATAAAGATAAAAAGAATAAAAAGGACCCCAACGGTGTTTAGCCGGCCCGGGGCAGTGAAAACGAGTTTTTCAGCAGAAATGCAGCTCCTTCTGCAATGTTGCTCAGACAGCCTTGCCCGGAATTCAGTAACCCCTTCCATTACTATTTCAGACCGTGCGATCGACTGGAACCGCTTTGTTTCGCTGGTTGCGAGGCATCGCTTGTTCCCCCTGGTCAATCGGGCATTCAAACAAATCAAAGATGTTGTTCCCGCAGCGATTCAGGGTGAAATCGCCATTCAGGCTTCAAAAAACCTGAAACGAATGATGAACCTGGCCGGGGAACTGAAATTACTTCACCGGCTTTTTAGTGCCCATGACCTCGAATTCATAAGCCTTAAAGGCCCGCTGATGGTTCAGCAGGTCTATGGCGATTATTCATACCGACAAACACGTGATCTCGACATTCTCATTGAAGAACAAAATATCGACCGGGCCATCTCCATGTTATCCGGAGCCGGATATTTGCTGAAAGATGAATATTTTTGCCGGCATCCTGAAAAACGGGCACTTTACATGAACAGAGAAAATCATGTCAGGTTCCGGCATCCTGACAAAATGATATTTATCGAACTCCATTGGGCCGTGTCAAAGTATTTTACCACCATCAAAACGGCATCGCTCTTTAAAAACAGCACTGAAATCACCGTTCAGGGCACGCTGTTCAGAACATGCCCGCTGAACGATTATTTCATAATACTGGCCACGCACGGCATTTATCACCGGTACGAACTGCTCTTCTGGCTTTACGACATCGCACACTTGATGTCGTTGCCCGCGATAAATCCCGGTGAAGTACTGGCTCATGCAGGCCGGTTAAACTGCACAACCTCCGTGAAAGTGAGCATGGCGCTCTCAAAGTCGTTGTTTAACCTCAACATCCCTGCGTTTGAACTGCAAAAATCAGATTTGACAAAACGCGAGCAATTTATTCATGATCAGTGCATGATTGCGATCACAGGAGCTGATTCATCAAACCGGGCAGAGAGGTCCGGTGATTTTTTAAATACGCTCAGGCAAGGATATGCCCATCAAAAGTACCTGGTGCTCATGACCGATGACTGGCACAGTAAAAAACGGGTGTTTCTCAACATGCTTATCAAACCTTATGTTTGGGAAAATGACCGGAAAATCCCGAAAAGCAATTTCATTTACCTGATCCTGACCCAGCTTAAATGGATCAAACTTGCCATTTCTTTCAGGTCCAGCCAAAGTCACGACCGGTGAGTTCGCACAACTGCCGGTTACAGGGCTCGAAATAATTCGCCAGCTTTTGGCGCGTCTCAGGTTTCATCGGCGGGTAAACGGGATACTTCTCCTTTTTTGTCAGTTCGACAGGATGTGAAGGGAGACCCAAAAAATGAAATACTACCTGGAATATCTTTCCCGGGTCGGAGAAAAAATCCTCGCTCCGGATGATGAGGATCTGCTCCCTGGAAAAACAGGCATACCATGCAGTCAATTGTTCGGCATACCTGCTGCGGGCAAGGAATGAAAACCGGCGGTACAATAAATCCGAATGGTTCTCATCCTTGAAAAAAGCTTCCTTTCTGCCTCCAAGAATCTCAGATTCAAGGTTGATGCAGTGTTCAAACGTCAATGGAATTCTGCCTTCCCGTTTCATATGCTGATACTGGGAATATGCCCGGTCCACCGGGCTCCGAAGCAAAAGAACAAGCTTTATCCCGGGAAATGTCTGGAAAATCCTTACAGGAACGAGGGGATGAAAAAAATAGTACGGCGACGCTTCCCCGGCAATAAAGGATTCGGCCGGTCTCCGCTGGGTAAAAAAACTGAGATACCAATCCAGTCCCCTTGAAAAATGTTCATCAAAAAAATGCAGTTCCTTGCTTTTAGGTAAAAGGATCCCTGGATGTTCATTTAGTTTATAAAACAGGGAGGATGTACCACATTTCTGTGCCCCGATAATGATGAAATCGGGTCTTTTGATGCTCCCGGGATGCATGGGGCTGCCAATCATGTTTCAAAGGTATAGGACGAAAATTGCTCAAATGCAGCAATTTTACCGGAAACATATTCGATCTCCTCTTTTTTCCATGCAATGTCGTGCCTGCTCTGATGCGGTTCTTTAAAAAGTATTTTCCTGCAGTTTTCGATAAAACCACTGGGTGTTTCCAAATTAAAAAAACTGAACAACCCGGTGATTGATTGATCGGGGGCAGCGATAAATTGTTCATGATGCACATCAAGCCAGTTTTCCGGCTGAATCTGGTGCCGAACCTTTTCAACCTTCTCCATGCGGCCAACGATTCTCTCGATCATACGTTCCATCTTTTCCGGGCCTCCCGGTCTGGTATGGCGGTACAGGGTACTCATCATGTCGAAGGGATTCCTCATCACATGGATGTATTTTACCGGCACGCTAAAACTTGTTCCGGCTAAATCGAGAATATCCGATTTCTTTGACAGCATTTTTGCACTTTTGCTTCCCTTTTTATCCCCGATCACCCTGATGGTGGTGTATCGCCCATTCCATTCGCCGGGAATGGAATAGGAATAATTGTTCCAGGTTCTGCCCCCCTGTGCGTGAAAGAATGAATTCAGCAGGATCATGGAAAAAATCTTCTCCTTCTGATAACCATGTTTGAGCAAGTTACCTACGTGGAGTTCCTGCGAAATTACCACGTTGGGATGCGCATCAAGGATGGAACCCACCATGCTGTGCCCGCTGTATGGATAGCCGATGAACATGCAAAAATATTCCAGGTGGCTTAAAAGGTCCTGGTTCATCTCGATCTCATTCATCTTCTTCAGTCAATTTACTTGTTGCAACTCCTTGCTAACCTTTTTCCGGGGAGAATGGATTATGTTGCCAATTTGTTCCATTCCGCAATCTCATACCCCAGAAAGTCGAAAAGAGCCTCGTTATATGGTTTATAAAACCGTTGCATCTCCTTTGGGTCGCTTTCATTCATCTTTATTCGATAGTCCGTTTTTCTTTTCCAGACAGGGTCGTTGTTCCGGAAATCCCCGATATTTAAAAACCGGCAGATTTTTTGGAGTTCCCTTGCCGGATCGCTGAAATAGTGTTCGGCAATCAGGATCAGCAACTGATCCCTCTGAAAATAGTTCAATATACTTTGAATTTGCGGCAGATAGAGGCTTCTTTCAAAAATATCGAGCGGTCTCTGGCGTCGGATTATATCTGACGGGCAGGAGCGATAATATTCAAACAGGCTTGAAAACCCGATATTGAGAATGCTCACCGGGTTTCTCTGGTTAAACTCATGCGATTGTTTCAGCAGGCGGTGCTGCACGTGCTGCCGCATCGTCCAGTTGGAGAATGCGCGCTGTACAGGTTCGCGGAGCAGAACAATGAGCTTCATCCCCGGGTGATACCTGAAAATTCTTTCATGGCACCCGGTCTCGAACAGGTAGGAAGGCGATTTTTCTCCCTGAACCTTCTCATCTTCAGTGAATACGGAACGATACCAGTCATCACCCATGTCATGGTTATAACTGAAGTACTCAATCTCATAGCCCGGCGTGAATATTTCGGGATGACTTTTCAAATCAGCGATGAGGGAGGTTGTCCCTGACTTGGCAGCGCCAATGATCAGAAAATCAGGAGCCGGTTTTATCATTTTCCTGAAATAAATGAATGGCGTTTTGTAAATGCGTGTACTTCAGCATCCCCACATACCCATTGTACCATTGCTGAAACGCTTTGATATGCAACATGTTATATTGTGATAATTCAAATACCTCCAAAAAATTCCATGGTTTGAACTGCCTGAAATAATGGATGATTTTTGCATCTTCAAGGGCAATATGGTCCCTGGTGAATATTTCACTGGCATTGGTGGGCCTGAAATTGTACCGGGCATCAACCAGTCTGATCCGGTCCTTAAAAAAAAGATTGATGACAAGCTGATCCGCATGAAAGGTGTTTCTTCTCGCCCAAAGCCCGGGATCAATCAAATCGACAAGGCCATTGTAATTCGGTGTATTAATACACTGCCGGTCAATAACCATGAACCCCGAATTTACCGGATTTTCAATAAACAGCCCGGGATCCGGAAAACTTTTCACACTTTCATAGGTATCTGTTCTCCTGCCATTTCCCTGGTACCAGCACGACTCGGCGCTGGCATAAAATGGCTCCTCAAATTCAAAAACTTCCTCCACCGATTTAACGACCAGCATGTCGCTGTCCAAAAACAGAACCTTCTCATATCCCCTGGGGTTGAAAATTTCAAGCGAATAAAACAGCGATGCCAATTTTGCAAACCCTGGAATTTGCAGGCAAAGCTCAGCAACTTTTTCAAGCAGTATTCCGGAAGGCGCCACAAAACGCAGATTCGGGAAAACAGAGAACCTGGATTTGATTTTATCATCCAGACCATGGCAAACAACAATAATATCACCCTTAAACCACCCGTTCGATGTCAGAAACGAATAGATCATGGTCAAGGTCCACTGAACATAATTTTCGGTAGTCACGGTAACCAGGCAATAGTTGCAGGGTTCATTTGTTACCGGGCCGGCAGCATTTTTCACGCTATTTATTTTTTACGAAGTTTACTCTTTGCATTAAATGAAACCAGGATAAAAAATCAAAGTACCATGAATACCAGGATTCAAAGGCTTTCAACATCTCCATTTTCCGGATGGAAGTACGATATACCTGGTCAAAATTCCAGGGTTTGGCCTTCAACAGGAAATGAATGATCCTGGCATCTTCAAATTTAACCTTCCCGGCTTTGAAAATTCCTTCGGCAATTTTCGGCCGGTAATTGTATCGGGCATCCAGAATTTCAATCCGGCGGTTGAAGAATTTATTGATGACCACTTCATCCGTGAACCGGATGCTGCAATTTCGCCAATGGCCGGGATCAAGAAATTCAACCAGTTCTTCATAAATGCCGGGAATCAGCATTTCACCGGAAACAAGCATGAATCCGGAGTTTACCGGGTGTGAAATAATATCATCTCCCGGTGTTGCGTGATCCACCTGAGCGTAATCGGACATTGTCCTCCCCTTCCCTGAATACCACTCGTCGCATGCATAAAAATCCCCGGGCAGGGCAACTAGTTCCTCAAGGTTTTTCATGACAATGACATCGCTGTCGAGAAACAGGATTTTATCATACCGGGAAAATCGGAATATTTCCAGTGAGTAAAAAACAGATTCTGCCTGCGACCGGGAAGGAATATCTGCGGCAAGTTGTTTCAATTTACCCTGTAACAGGGCTGAAGGGGCTTCGATTATAATATTCGGGAATATTGCAAGGCGGGAAACAGTTATTTCAGACAGTTCCTGACCCACAACAATCACATCCCCCTTAAACCATGAATTCGTTTTCAGAAACGAAAATATCATGGTCATGGTCCACTGAATATAATTTTCAGTCGTTGCCGTAACCAGGCAATATTTTTTATCATTCATCATCCGGGGTCTGATTTCAAAAAGTTGTTGAAAAGTTTTGCCGGGATCAGTTTAAAATTGGAATACCCCATCTGGTAAAATTTCTCCACATTGAAAAAATAAAAAGCATATTCAAGCATGCCAAGTTCCTCTTTTTTGCACCGCACCTTATCGGTTTTCGACTGGTTGAACTTTGAAATTTCCGGGTAGCATATCCGTGCAGGGCAATCATATGCGCATGCTGCATTGGCAAAAAGCATGATACGCTCTTTTTGGGGCAGACTTTCGAGAAAATCATCATCATCATTCATATCCATCGGAATAACGACATCATCATACAGATCGAGCGCCCTGGCAACTTTGTCAAGGGTGTTCAGGTTTTTGATGATGCTCGCCCTGATGTTGAACAGCGGGAAATCTTTTCTCAGCATCCTCGCCAGCTCGTCGGAGGTGCAAATGATCACATTCCCCCTGCGGTGATATTTTTCAAGAAATGGCAGATTGCCAGTGTAGATCCCGCTCGAAACATAGTGGTTCGTCAAGGTCAGCGCCAGGCCGATATGATGGTCGTAAAGCATGTTTATCTGCGATTCCTGAAGCGACCTGGACTGATCATAAATCCGTCCGCCATAGAGGGCAGACGGCTCTGTAGTACTCCCGAAAACGGTGCTTACCTGGGAGATGTCGAGATACACAAAATAGAATTGAAGATACCGGAGGATGTTCGCTTTTTGCCCTACCCATCTGCCGGAAACGGAATATTTGAAATTTGGATTTTTGAAAATGCCGTGTTTTTCCTTAAGATCAACAATGTTTTTATAGAGTTCCTTCATCGTTCAGTAAAAGTTTTTATTTCGCAGTGTAAAAATAGTTTTTTCTGATACCGGTCGGCGCCAAAATTTTCATAACCATAAAAAAATTAAATTTGCGGCTGCATTAACAAACCATTCTTCACGGATCAATCGCATATGCCACAGCAATATTTCTACTATAAAGCCTTCGGACTGACATTCAAATCGTGTATGGAACATCCCGGGTTTATAGTTGAAAATGAAACGGCCAGCCCCGACTGTACGATCTCATTTGGGACAGTCCCGCGCAAACTATCCGGATATGGCAGAATCCAGGCAGAGGGTTCAAAGACGGGCGGGCAATTCCTGCTTAAAATTAAAAATGTGGGCAGGTACCTGGTTGCAAACGGCGAATCAATCACTATCGAAAAAGCGCCTGAAGCTACCGACAGGGATGTGCTGCTCTTCCTGTGGGCCTCTGCCATCGGCGCACTCCTTCACCAGCGCGGCATGATCATCATTCATGGCAGTTCGATCAAAACCGGGGAGCATGCTGTTATTTTTTCGGGAACCTCCGGTAGCGGTAAGTCGACGATTGCCTCGGCATTCGTATCTGAAAATGAAGCCCAAATCATATCTGATGATATTTCAGCAATCACGATCGCGGAATCCGGGATCCCGGTGGTGGTTCCCGGCTATCCCCTTATAAAGCTCTGGCGCGACTCCTCCGAAAAGCTTCTGATCGAATGGGACGATACCATGCTTATCCGCGAAAGCGTGAACAAAATGATCGTGAAAATCGGCGACCGTTTTGCAAGTAAAGCAGTTCCGTTAAGCCAGTTTTACCTCCTTTCCTATAAAAACAGCGGCCCTCCGGCAATCAGCGAAATCACCGGTTATAAAAAACTGGAATTGCTTATGGGCAAGATCTTCAGAAAAAAATTTGTCTGGAAAATGGAAGCCGGCCCGGTGGATGTTTTCATGGATGCTTCGGCAATACTCCCGTATGTAAGGGTGTGCACCCTTGAAAGAATGTACGGGATTGCCTATCTGGATGAAACGATCGCCATGATCGAAAACGACCTGAGGCAGGCTGAAATACTTTAATCCCGGATAATGAAAAACCTGGTATGGCTCGCTTCCTATCCCCGTTCCGGAAATACCTGGTTCAGGATTTTTCTCTCGTCTCTGTTTTCGGGAAACCTTCGCGGCAAAAATCTTAACATGCTGGAAGTTGACATGATCGCAAACTCCAGGATGATGTTCGATGAACTTACCGGGTTAAAATCCTCGGAAATGACCATGAAGGAGATCAACAATCTGAGACCATCTGTTTTTAAAATGCTTTCCGATCAGATCAGCGAACCCTGTTATCTCAAAACCCACGACCGCTTTTTTTTGAATGATGACGGGTTGCCTGTTTTCCCGCCTGAGAACTCGATGGGTTGTGTCTATATCATCCGAAACCCGCTTGACGTGGCGGTTTCCAATGTCTTATATTTTAACAGGTTCGTTGACGAGGTTATTTCAAACATGAACTGCCCCGACAATTCAATGCATGTTTCCACCTTTAACCTCTATCCTCTCCTCGAAGAACGGATGGGCACCTGGAGTGAACATGCAGAAAGCTGGCTCCGTTCCGGTAACAGCATACATGTAATGCGTTACGAGGACATGGTAAGAAACCCGTTCGCAACTTTTTCCGCGACGCTTGAATTCCTTGGTCTTCACTTTACAGATGCGGAGATTTTACAGGCTCTCTCCGAAACATCCTTCGAAAACCTGAAAAAATCTGAAACGGAGCACGGGTTTAAAGATAAACTGCAAAGCAGTGACGCTTTTTTCAGGAACGGGAAACCCGGCAGCTGGGAAACTGTTTTGACCGAAGCTCAAATTGAAAGAATTACCAGGGATCACCATGATGTAATGGCCAGGTTCGGATATATCGCATAAGGTTGAAAAAATGACGAAACACAGAGGCGCAGAGGCGCGGAGGCGCGGAGATCAGAAGTTGTTTACATATCTCTTAAACCCTTTTATCAAGACAGGGAGATTAAAATTAACCAGGAAACCAAGTTTTTTATTGGTTAACTTCAGATAGGAAATGATTTGAGCTTCATAAACAGGATGCATGATTTCCGTTGATTTAAGTTCAAGAATAATTTCATTTTCAACAAGAATATCTATTCTGAGTTCCCTCGATAATTCATATCCTTTGTAATTCAATGAAACTGGCACCTGGCGTTTCGCAGTGACATTTCTAAACTCAAATTCTTTCACCAGGCATTGTTCGTAAATTGACTCAAGAAGACCCGGCCCCATGATCTTAAGAACGGTGGTGCACGCGTCGAGAATAACCCCGGAAATTTTATTGTATTCCATTTTTCATGATTTTTGCATTTATCGGTTTTTCATAAAATAGTCGTACAATTGTTCATAACTTCTCTGCGTCTCTGCGTCTCTGCGGTTTAATTTCGATGGCCAAATGCAATTTGCAGGAAATTACAAAAATGAATACCTTTACCGTGCAAAATGAACAGTCCTGCGAAACCTGTTTCCGGGGATCAATGAAACTGAAGAGGAAACATAACAGATTCAAACATGGCAATTAATTTAACCTCGGTTATCACCAAAAATGCAGCGATCATCTCCAGTAAAATGGATGATGAAGTGGTGATGATGAGCATTGAAAAAGGAAATTATTACGGGTTGAACCCTGTTGCTGCCGAAATCTGGGAGATGCTCACCGGCCCTTTGTCTGTGCAGACAATCTGCGACCGGCTGATGGAGGATTTTGACGTTGACACTGATCAATGCCTTGCTGAAGTGGTTGCCTATCTTGCGAAACTCGGCAGTGAAGGGTTGATTACTGTGAGCGAATGACAACGAAACCTGCTGGTTGAATGGCCGCTAAAAAAATCACTCTTTCCGATGTTTCCTATTTTATCATCGCTTCCGTTTTTCTCTATTTTTGTCAATTGTTGATTATTTTCATCCCCTTTCGCTGGTATATCCACTGGTTTAAAGATCATCGCAAGGAAAATCATGAGGTGTCCACGTATGAGAAGATACTGGTGGTGCGAAAAGCCCTCCTCCGGGGGCTTCATTACATCCCCTGGGATGGCAAATGCCTGGTCCAGGTTCTCACGGGAAAGTTGCTGCTTAATATGTTCCACCTGCCCGGAACCATCTGTTTTGGGATGACGAAGGGGAATGACAGCCTGAAAGCGCATGCGTGGCTTAAATCAGGAGACCATTTTGTTTCCGGGAAAAAAGGCCATAAAAAGTTTACAGTTGTGCAGGAAATTTCATAACAACAAGAGTTACCATGAGTGCGATTTTCGGCATAATCGATAAGAGCAGACAGCATCTCGACCAAAGCTGGCTGCAGCTGATGAAAGCTGATCTGTCGCATGGAACCCCCGACCGGTCGGCCACATGGAACAATGAAACAACCGCCTTGGGCAACCTGCTGACATTCAACACCCCTGAATCCTTAACTGAAATACTCCCGTTCAACCACGGTGAATCGGGACTGACGATTTGCAGCGATTCACGCATCGACAACCGCGATGATGTTGCCAATCGCCTGGGGATTTCAGCGGCAGCGTTAAAATCGGTTTCCGACAGCGCCCTGATCCTGGAAACCTATCGGAAATGGGAAATGGATTGCCCCGGATGGTTGCGCGGCGATATTGCTTTTGCCGTTTACCATGAACGCGAACACCAGCTTTTCCTGGCAAGGGATCACTTCGGAATGAAGCCGATATACTACTTCGATCATCCACGTTACTTTGTGTTCTCTTCCGAACTTAGGGGCATCCTGGCGCTGCCATTTTTCGAAAAGAACCTTAATACTCCATGGTTGCTTGATTTCCTCATCAATGTCCCCAGGTATGAAAATGACACGTTTTACCAGGGCATCCATACGTTGCCGCCAGGGCATCATCTCCGTCTGAAGGATGGTCAGGTTACCATGCGGAAATACTGGGAGCTGACACTACCGCCTAAACTGATCTTGAAAAATGACCGGGAATACATTGAAGGCTATAAAACACTGTTCAGGCAGGCGGTCACCGCCAGGACAAGGTCGGCATTTCCTGTTGGTTCAGAGTTGAGCGGCGGCCTTGACTCCTCCTCCATTGCCGCCATCGCTCAAAAAAACCTTGCAGTGCAAGGCGATCAGCTGCATGTGTTTGCCAGGGTGTTGTCCGGGCAAAAGAATTTTGCACAGGATAATTCTGAATCGGATGAATCTGCTGAAATCGATATGGTTTGTGACTTCTGCGGAATCCGGAACATCCACAGGATAACGATGGAAGATCAAAAGATCACGGAAAACATCCGGCAGATGATCGATGTGACCCGTGCGCCTTATAACAGCAACTATTCCGCTTACAACCTCAATGTGCATGCTGCCGCCCGATCGGCCGGGGTGCGCACCATTTTATCGGGACACGGA
>Ga0209697_10003172_pt1 | contig 22639 bp, 23 predicted proteins | sample AliMusrvi5mmetaG_FD_184115 | JGI IMG/M metagenome (GOLD analysis project Ga0209697, IMG submission 184115) | Freshwater lake bacterial and archeal communities from Alinen Mustajarvi, Finland, to study Microbial Dark Matter (Phase II) - Alinen... | ecosystem: Environmental > Aquatic > Freshwater...
GAATGAGAGGAATAACCCTTTAAATCCGAGTTTGTAGCCATGGTCTTTGTGATCGAAAACCTTTCCAATACCCTCAATGGTTTTGCCTCTCTTGGGCAACACAGTATCATCGGCAACGAAGCAGCTTGGTTTGTCGGAAGGCTCTTCCTGGTTTGTCCTGGCAATAAACAGAAACCGATTAACAATCATATAGATAATCAGCCTCCAGTCTATTCTGGGATCATTTTTCAAACGATAATAAACATCCTTCTTCCCTTTCGATAGGTCATCGTTCCTGGTGGAATATTGATGGATGGTAAAATTGAGGATGGTCATTTCGATCAACTGATAAAATAATGTGGCAAAAGCTAATCCTTTGGATTTATATTCAACAAATAGATTATCAATGCGTTTACTCTTGAAAACATCATATATCTGGTACAGGTTGAAGGATTTTTTATCATCATTTTCAAGTAAGCTCTTCAATTCATCCAGATGTTTTGTAAATTTGGTTGGTGGTGTCATGTTGAATGGTGTTATATTTGGTGTAAGCAGCTTAAATTTAACTACTTATCAGACTGACACCACTCTTTTTTATTGCAATTTATCAAATACTTTTTAACACGTTAATTGACTGGTTTTTCACCTGCGAAACTTGAGTTAATTAACGATATGTTAATGTGGCAAAAGGTGATCGGCGACATCCGGCGAGGAACCAGATACTTTGACGATTTTGAAACTGGGCCCGGGTAGTCTGTTGGACAAACAAGGCCAGGCTTATGTTTAATACACACCTGCCGTGAAAAGGTGACCGATCAGGACAAGTAAGATCCCCATGGGGGCTCCTGCACACAACAGGTAAAGCAGATCTTCCCTGTTTTCAGAGAGAAACTTCTCCAGTTTGCTTTTAATTTTGGCCATCATTTCCATGTTGCGGGTACGACACCATAAAGTTACGTTCGTATGTTTTAGTTATGAGCTATTTACATATTAAATAAACGTTAAATGTTTCGAAATGCACGCAGGATATATGGATTGAATCCAGTGTGAACCCCGCCGGATCGAAGGAAGGAATAATCGGTTTCAGTAATATTAAATGTTTATTAACAAATCGTTAAATATTGCACAGATTTGCCCGGGTCATCGATATTTGCATAAAAACCGATTATGCAGATCTTAACGTGTCAATTCAATGATTCCTATTTCCCGATCATGGATGGTGTAGGGATGACGGCACATAATTACGCATACTGGCTGAATGAAAAGTATGGAAAAAGCATGGTGGTCGCTCCGAAAGTCAAGGGGTATGAAGACACGGTTGCTTACAAGGTCCACCGGTTCAAATCAGTCATGCTCCCGGGGATGAACCCTTACAGGGTTGGCCTTCCGCTCATCGATGTAAAATTTAAGAAGAAATTAAAAAAGATAAAGTTCGACCTGCTGCATGCGCATTGTCCCTTCATCAGCGGGCAGGTGGCCGTAAAGCTCGCCGCCAGGCTGAACATTCCCCTTGTGGCCACCTTTCATACCAAGTACCGGGATGATTTCAAAAAAGTAATCAACAATGACCTTTTTGTTGACTTCCTGGTCGGGATGACCCTTGATTTTTACAATGCAGCCGATGTGGTTTGGGTGCCCAACCAAGCGACTGGACGAACGCTGAAGGAATATGGCTACAAGGGCACCTACGATGTGATGCCGAATGGTTCCGACATGCTGATCCCTGAAACGGTAAAACTGCAGCGTTACCGAAAAAAAGGGATGGACAGGATCGATTCGGTTGACGGTGAATTCGTCATGCTGTTTGTCGGCCAGCATCGCTGGGAAAAAAACGTGAGGTTGATCCTGGATGCCATGAAAAGCCTGAAGGATTCGGGCCTTGCATTCAAAATGGTTTTTGTCGGGGAGGGATATGCTGCAGAAGATATGAAGAAACTTGCCAGGGAGTACAACCTCAGGGACCAGGTGGTGTTTCTTGGTGTGATCACCGACCGGATGGAACTGCAGAACATTTACGCCGCCTCCGACCTGCTTGTTTTTCCCTCTGTTTATGACAATTCCCCGCTGGTGCTCCAGGAGGCTGCGGCTTTTGATGTTCCTTCGGTGGTGGTGTGCGGCAGTTCCTCGGCCGAAGGGGTTTACGACGGTTTGAACGGGTTCCTCGTTGAAAATGAAGTGACCTCGCTGGTAAATAAGATCAGCGAACTCATGCAATATCCTGATGCTGTTAAAAAAGCCGGGGAAGGGGCACGGAAGACCATTTACCACCCGTGGGAAGACATTGTCGATGATGTATACATGCGTTATGCGGAGATCGTTCGCAATCATCAGCCCTCCTACTCAAGGCAGTCGGATGATGACGAAGAGGGACAGGATTCCTGAAACCCGGGGAACGGGGACAATCTGCAAACCAGCCTCTTTCGGCCAAGCGCCGGGGACGGCCTGTGCCCTCTCTTATGCTTTATCCTCGTAGACAATCTTATACAGGTCTGTTCTCCTGTCATCCCAGTTACGCGTGGCTGCGGAGCCTTTGCGCTGTTGTAAAGCCTCAATGTCCACATCATGGATCACAACACCTTCAATGTTCGGCGTGGCTTCGGCCGCAATCCCGTCGCGGGCAAAGAAGAGGTCGGACGGCGTAAGGATGGCCGATTGCGCATATTGCACATCCATGTTTACAACGTCGGGAAGGTTGCCGACATTGCCGGCAATGGCAACATAAACCTGGTTTTCCACGCATCTTGCCTGGGCACAATAGCGGACGCGCAAATAGCCGTTGCGGTTATCCGTGCAAAAAGGCACAAAGATGATCCTGGCTCCCTTTTCGACTGCAATCCTGCTTAATTCGGGGAATTCAACATCATAGCAAACCTGGATGGCAATTTTCCCTTTATCGGTATCAAAAACCTCTATTTTATTCCCATGCTCAACACCCCAGTATTTTTTCTCACTCGGGGTGATATGGAGTTTGTATTGTTTATCGATCTCCCCGTTCCTGTGAAACAGGCAGGCGACGTTGAACAGCCGGTCATCCTCGATGATAAAGTGGGAGCCAGCAATGATATTGAGGTTGAACTTCGCTGCCAGATCCTTGAAAAGTTCAATAAACCGGGGCGTAAACCCGGCAAGTTCCTTTGCGGCATTGCGCGGGTTCTTGTTTTTTAAAAAAGAAAGCAGCTGCGTGGTGAACAACTCGGGAAAAAGAACAAAATCCGACTTATAATCGGATGCCACATCAACGAAATATTTGACCTGCTGTGCAAATTTCTCGAACGACTTGATTCTTCGCATCTGGTATTGAACAGCGCATATCCTTACGGGATTGGATGAATAGTAATGTTTAACCTGTTTCGGCTTGTAATACAGGTTGGTCCATTCAAGATAGGTCGCATATCCCGAAGAATCTTCGTCCATCTCGAGATATTTCTCGATGATCCGCTTCAGGATGAATCCATTGGCGATCTGAACGGAAAGCACCGGGTCGAATATGTTTTTTTTGGTAACCTCGTCAATGTAGGCTTCAACCGTCAGTTTATCCCTGTAATTGACCAAACCCGGTATTCTGCCGCCAAGGACGATCCTCCTGAGGTTATACTGGATGGCAATCTCTTTCCTGGCATCATAGATCTTTCTCGAAAGACCGATTCCCTGGAAATCCGGGTCAACCATGATCTCAATGCCATACAGGGTATCGCCGTCGGGGTTGTGATTCGTAATATAACCATGATCACTGATATCATACCATTTATGCTCCTTGTCGTAAATCTCAATGTCAACGATCAGGGAGGAAGAGGAGGCAACGATCCTGGATTTATATTCAATGCATAGCTGGCCCTCGGGAAAAATATCGATCTGGCTTTGAATTTGTTCCTTTTTCCATGGCTTCATGTTCACGAAACATTTCAACTGCAGTCTCATGATCTGATCGTAATCCTTGATGTTGATCTGCCTGATTTTTATATCATCAGGGTTTATCTTTTTCTTTCCGTTTTTCATCTTTTTATTTGTTAACCTGGCCGAAACCCTTCGGAAACCGGCCCGTTGCGTGATGCCGGCCGGAAACCGACCCGGCCGGAGCACAATGGTTAATAATGATCGTACAATATTTTGATTCGCGGCTGGGGCGAAGTTCACCCGGGTTAGAAAGTTACAAGACATCTGAGTCTGTGTGTCATCCCCGTTTTGAGGGAGGGTTGATTTTCATCGGTGAGCCTGTTCAGCGAAAATGCAGAATAATGCTTTGCTTATAAACGATGCAAGGTACGATTACTATATATTTCCAATATTAATTAATTGTTAAAAGTTCTCATAATCAGTTGTTTTCAACAATAACAACCTCACGGACCGAACACGGTCTGCCAGCAATGGTAAACTTTATCGGACTTTCCGGCATTAACTTCAGGCCGAAAATACGGTGGTCAAATATTCCGGTTTCCCACTATGATCACATCATTTCCCATACATTTTAAAAATACACCTGGACTGGTATTGTTTTATAGGTTTAGTAATTAGATTTATACACACAAAAAAATACTCCTGTTTTTCTTGCTTTTTTATTGCTTATATTATAACTTTACCATGTCATTTACCCATAATTCTCTTTTCCGATCATAACTATCACAGGCCATTCTTGCCAGGCACCCGTCTTCTGTACACCCACAAAAAAGAGAATCGGCACTTGAACGGAGTAAGCCGAAAATCCGATCAAAGAGTAGGCAAGGAAAACAATGAGCCATGAAACACATATTCAAAGGAAACCTCCGGGGATTCTATTGTGGAGACTGTTTTGATTATTTCTACAAAGCAAAAGTGAAGATTTATTCATGCGACAACACAACCAATGTAACATTGCTTGCTGTTGCCAGTGAAAAAAACACATTTCATCAGCGAACCGAAGCTGAGTTAAAGGCTGTTTCGAACAGGTTGATTGCTGAAACTGAAACCGATGAAGCAGGTAATTTTACCATTGAGTTTTCAGAGAAAAATTACAACGGAGAGGCTTTTGATATCGATTTTGAATGCGGCAGTGTCCCCGTCCATTTTGTCCCCAAAACGCCACCGAAACCCCACGTCCCTGTTCAGATTCATATTACGACCCTTCAACCGCAGTGGAAAGAGGTAGGCGGCCAGAATCCGGCCTTGCTCGCCTACTGGGAGTACGCCGTAAGTGCCAGGTTCTGGTGCTGGTTGTTAAAATTGTTCGGGTTGTACGTGATCTGCGGCCGTGTTATCAACTGTGAAACAAAAATTCCTTTACCGGGATTGAAGGTTAAAGCGTTTGATGTTGATCTGATACAGGATGATTTTTTGGGAGAAGCATATACCGACGTCAATGGATATTTTAAAATCTATTATACAGAGGCCGATTTCAGTAAAACGATCTTCAGCTGGCTGAATGTCGAATGGCCTGCCGGTCCCGATCTTTATTTCCAGGTAGAATCTTCCTCGGGAACCATATTGATGAAAGAAGACAGGCAAACCGGGCACCGGAGAGACAGGGCAAATGCCACGAATTGCTTTTGCCTCACGCTTTGTTTATCAAACATTACCCCTGCTGAAACTCCCTGGTTTACGTCGATCGGCAATTACATGATCACCACGGATATTGACAATTCGGGCAGGACGATTGTCGATCGCAGTGTTAATCCCTCGGGAACCGGGTTCGGATTTTTCGGCGTCGTTAAACTGGAAGGATACGCTACCAAAAAGGTGCCCACGGCGTCAGGGGTTCTGTTTTATCGTTTCTTATATTCTCTTGATAACATGAACTGGAATCCTGTAACCGACACGCAGATCGCCGGCAGGATCAGGGTGGCGCAGCGGCAGATCACGTGGCATGGCGGGGTCGACTGGCAGGATGTGGTGATCGACAAGAACCAGGTTGCTTCAATCCCCGACAGCATTCCTGCCGACAACTGGCCCAACCCCAAGCCCGACCATGTATTGCACCTCGACGCCAATGGGTGGGTGCGGGTTGACCAGGTTTGCCTGGACAATGGTTTTATCGGCCCGCTGATGTGGCTGAACACCAACACGCTTGTTCCGGGGGGAGATGCGAATGCCGGCCTGGTTGCAGGACAGCCGGTTGCCGTGGCAAATCAAAAAAACGGGCACCTTGTCTATATCAAGTTCCAGATAACCGACGACCCGACCAACCCGGGTTCGCCCAATTTCCATGAACAAAGCCAGGTTGCAAAGATCTATGTCAACAACTGGACCGAAGTGACCCTGGTGAAGCTTGAAGAGTTGTATTCCGGCGGATCGACCGGCTGCACCCCTGTTGCATCGCAGGCCCACGTGGATTATACCGCTGACCATGAGCTGATGCATTCGTGGTCGGTTAACATCCTTACCAATGCTTTGCCCGGAGGCATTACCGGCCTGCCTTCCGGGATCGGGCCACGAGGAAATGCCCAGGTACTTAATCTGGTAACATTGCCCGGGTTATTGCCCGCATTCAATACATGGCCGTCGTGTGCCTACAAACTGTGGCTCACGACCCAGAAAAAGCTGACGGATGGGGAATACAGCGATTATGCTAGAACCAATGAAGTGATTTTTTGCAAGTAAATTATTATGGTAAACGCAGCGTTTCAGTGTAACAAACGCTGCGTTTACTAATTAAAATTAATAATTACCAATTACTTTTTGATGGTGAGCCAGCTCCAGCCTGCTGCTATTGCCATTTTACCACTTGAATTTGACGCCAATAAAAACTTCAGGCTTCAGATTTCGTTGATCGAATGTTCGATTGTTCATTTGCTTTTCCTTCTGTTTAACCTGACCACCCTGCCCTCTTCAATCTCAATTATATGAAATGGGATGGCTGCATGGGCGAAGGATGGTCAGTGCAATTGTTTTTCCGGTCATTTTTCTTTTTTGCCAAAATTATAGACGAACCCTATCTGGGCAAACGTGGTATTCGTATACCGATCCCCTATTTCTGCAACAACATCCCCGTGCCAGTCTTTATAAACGGAATTTCTGCTTACATTCATTAATCCCAGGTTATTCCTGATTTCAAAGGTCAGGCCAAACTGATGAGATATAGGAATCCCGATACCCAACCCTATCGAAGCACCCAGGTCAAATGGCTTGAAATAATAATCATTGTCACTGATGACGGGTAAAAGGTAACCAACATACGGACCTATGTTAATAAAAAAGAGGGGTGCCCTTCCAAATTTTAACTGCAACAGGATAGGAAGCGTAAGATAATTCAAACGACAGTCGCCTCGGGTAGAACCTTTCAATTCATAGGAAAAACCTGTTTTTAAAGCCAGCCTTTTGTTGAAATCAACCCTGAAGGTTAATCCGCCTCCACCTCCCCATGCAGCCTCAACATATTTTGATTGGTAAAAGAAAAGATCATAACGCAATGTTGATAAACCCGCCCCCCCCTCAAAACCAACTTGAAATTTATTTGTCTGACCCGGGTTAATAAGCGGACATAACCCGAGCAGAATTATCAACGCAATTCCGGAGATGGTTTTCATCAGGAAGTCGTTTGCAACGGTTTGTGTAACAATTCAAGTGGAAGAAATGACAGCATTTTGTAACGAACAGTCTGTCAAATTTAAACAATAATCGGGGATGGTAATTTTTTTGTGAAGTATTTCACGATGATGGTTGTCATCATGGTTTTTCTTTTGACCACTTACCGCTGATGGATATTGCCAATCCTTTTCCTCGCGTGGCTCAGGTTGTGGATAACGGTCCGTCTGACCACCTACGGACTCCATTTTTATTTTATCCGGACGGTAATGTACCGGCACTGCCCGGTCTTCCACCTGGTATCGGTGGCGTGGTTCGCCTTCGGATTCAACTGGTAGGTGAAAGGGAGGTGATACTCAAAGACTGCTAGTTGCAGTTATTGGCATCTCAGATATAGACGCTGATTGTGTCGGTTTTCGGGTGTTGGTCAAATAGGTCTAAACACCTATGGGATTGCCGGGAACATTTTCAGTGTCTCGTCAGTCATGAACACATCGAACCGCCTTGCCGCCGTGCTCGTCAACCGGATAATTGTTTAATCCATGATAGACAATCGTTGAGGAATATTCAAGATATCTGCTCCACGCGTAGCCTCCGCCACTTTCGGTCGAGGTCCAGAAATCAGCACCATAGCCAAGATTGGCATCGGCACCATTATAGCGGTATCCCCCCGGAAGTGCCGTAAAACCGCTTGAATTCGTTGCTCCGGTATTCGGCGATGCCCAATAGTTCATACCTATATCTTTGAGCAGACCTCCGGCATTGACATCTCCACCCAGATTTCCGGCTAGGATGGCCCATTCCTGATCTGTGGCGACGTGCCAGCCGAAAGGTGCAAGTCCGCGGGGATCATTCACAGCGTACCAGTTGTATAATGCCCCATAGACATTCTTATTGTTGATGTCATTGTTGTACCAGGCTAAAACCCCGTATGATGCATTTAACCAAAGGGTTGGATCCGCCAGATAGGAGATGGCTGTTCCGTCTCTGTAATGAGTGGTCTGTAGATTTTCAACCAGCCAAACCTGAATGCCGATCGTGACCTGATGATATACATTTCCGTCATAATCAGTTATGGTTTGTAAAGGATTCTCTGATGTGGTAAAAGATTTTTCCGCACCATACGATATGCCGGAGCTGTCAATAACATAAGCCCTAATGTAATATTTCGTATTGGAAGCTAACCCGGTAATTGTTAAGGAGAAATGTCCAAGACCAGATCCCTGATTCAAAAAATAATTTTGATTGGTGGGATTTGGCTGAATATTATAGCAAACTCCCCGGGAAGTCACGACCTCACGTCCGTCGGATGTGACAGTACCCCCGCAGGTTACTGAGGATTCTGTTATGTTTGTTACTGCATCAGTATTAACAGTCGCCAACCCTTTCGGATTGATCGGGATATTCTGTTTGTTGCAACTGATCAGGAATATCATTGATACTAATAAGCAAGTGGGTTTCATCATTGTGTGTGATAAGGTGAGTGTTGTGTTGTAAACAGAAACAAACCAAGACTTTAACCGCATTAAAATATCCTGAAATCCAAATGTAGACGACATGTAAAATAATTGGGTGAAACTGCGTTGACATTCACAAGATTTTCCGGGACAGGACTTAAGTTATATGAATTAATGACCCCCATGCCTACCTCGAAGGACATGTTTGTTGATCTACGCTTGCCAAGCGAGCCGCCGACTCCAAACAGGTACTCGGTTCGTGAGGCAGAATAACTATCGGTATTTGATTTCGAACCCGATAATTGAATGGTTTGTCGCTTTAAATAAATAAAAGAGCTTTTATAAAGTTCGTGACACTCATACTTGTTTCTGGTTTGCCTGTAGGCCATTCTAAGATTAGCAGCGTGATTGCTGTGTTTTCCCAGGTAAAGCCTTAATTCGGGATCAAAGGAAAGGGCCAATGGACTGAACTGGTTCTGACCGCTGTAAGTTCCTGTGTAAGAAAATGCAGATGAATACCGGATTCTGCCTGGTATAATTGAGAGTCTGTGCACATACAGAATCGGTGTCAGATAGAATTGGTAATTTGGAAGTGCATAATAACCCGGAAAATTATAATTCACATTGAACCCCAGTTCAATACTCAGGCCTGAATTTCGGGTAAGGTTGGGAAACGAATTTTCACGGTTGAACCAAAAAGAATGCCTGTATTTCAGCGTAAAATTGTTCTCGCTCAGAAAGTGCGTGATTCCGTTATCCTCAGCAATGACGATCAAACCCGGAGTAAATTCCAAAGACAGTTGATCATGATTCCAGGGTTCGGTTCTGAATGTTCTTTTCTTTTCTTCCTGCGTTAATCTTGAAAAACCTTTTGCGGATCTTTCTTTCGCAAGGTCAATAATTTTATCCGGGATCAGTTTTCTGTTGTCTTCATTACCCTTTTTTTTTGAATATTTATCAAATAGGATCAACATTCTGTTGCTGTTTATGAAATCACTGTCATGTACAGCCACAAGAGACAACACAAAATATGGAAATGAGTTTTCAGGGTAATTGGTGATCATATAGTTCGAATAATGCCTTAAAAGACCTGTGTTAAAGTTTTTTTGCTGTTTCATCTCCTTCAATCCGTTCATTAGTAATTTTGTAACACTGTCTGCATCTTTTTTTCTTTGCAGACTCTGGATTCGGTTCTGCCTTGAACTGGTAGCTGAAATATTGCTGATCTGTTGTAATATACTGGTTACTGCCGTGCCAACGTCGGGTGTCGGCTGCTGCGACCAGGAATAGTATTGAATTCCTAATAATGCAGCAACAATCATCAAGATTATTTTTTTCATAGTTTGGTTTTTCTGTAAGCGAAAAATGAAGTGATCAATAAACGATATTGAGTGTTCTCTTTGACTGATTCAACAGGTAAAGTGAATCGTTGTGACACATAACAAGTCCGAAAATATCCCGGCTGATGAGGTGCAGGGTATCTCCATTCATAATGCCTGTTCCCCCGAGATATGATACAACCAGATTGTTTTTACGGTCAAAATCGAAGCCGGTAATCCTCTCTTTCGTAGTAAACAAAAGTTGACTTGTGGAAATGTTTCTGAGTGCGTGGGTTGTCGAGAAGAGAATTTCTGAGTTGTTGTTCATTTGGACCTGCGTTATCGGTTCTTTAATTGAAACGAGCCATTTGACGGAGTGGGTTGTCAAAATTCCAATCCGGCATGAATCGTTGTCAAATCCCCATATAACACATTTAGAATGTTTATATGTAATGTTGTAAACCCCTTTGGAAATAGTTGCCAACTCGATTTTTTTTATGTTTTTTAAATTACTCGCTTTAATATAAAATATTTTTGTGTTTTCATTTTGATTCGCAACAACGAAAAAGGCTGTATCCGGATCATTTACCGCGACCGAGGTGAAATAATAATCCCCGGATGGGGGAATGAACCAGATGGAATCAAATAAGTTATATATACCACCGTCCACAGGAACAAATACATGATTCCACCTTGTCAGTGAAAATGAAGAATAAATTGGTTTTACTCCCGGAACAGACTTTTCGACGGAATAGGTGTAATGATGATTCGACTGAGCAAATTCCTGGTGACTCCAGAAAAGATGGATTACTAAAAGCAGAAACAATCCTTTTTCCATATCGTAAACAGATTATTTAAACGCAATTGTTGCCACTGTAAAAATGATGATGCTGGCAGGAACGGTCAGAGGAGCGCCTGCAACATACATTACTCCCCCCACGGCACCTGTCGCAAGCACCCCTTTTTTTGAAGAAGATAATTCATCCCATCTGCCTTTGATAAAATTCCTGATTTCTGAGGGTGATGACGCTGGCGGGCTCATAGCATGAACTGCTCCGTCAAAGGAGGCAGATAAGTTATCATGAGCGGATTCGATCACACCCGGAGGCTCATCATTGGAAATAGCGTTAATGGAATTTGTCAATGGATCAAGGGTTGATGTAATTGCTTGTCCGTCTTTGTTAATGATCTGTTCGTTATTTTTAATGTAATTTTTAATTAGTTCATGGGCATTATTACTTAAATCAATAAATAAATCTTTTGATTTATCTCTTATTTTGTCTGATAAAGTTCTATTCGGATCTTCCACCAAGTCGGCCATACTGTTCGCTATTTCAATCTTTTCAATGGTCTCAGATTCCAAACCCCCTCTTGTCAGGACTTCAAGCAATGCTTCTTCTTTGAAGACATCTGCAATTGTTTCTGTGGTAACACTGAAGATGGAATTTTCTGATAAACCCGGCATTTTGTCACGAACTGCATCTTGTGATAGGTCAGGATTTGAGGCCGGTTCAACAGGATGATAGCTATTGACAATTTCCTGATCCGGCTGTTTACCCGGCCTGATTTCCATGTCATCCTCGAGAAGCCCGTCGAATGCTCCTTGCGCCGCCTCTGTCATTTCCGTTCTGCTTTTTAATTCCTCTGTACTGAGTTTATTGATGGTGCTGTTCAAATTGGCAACCACAATTTCTGTCTGGCGGGTGCTTTCGTCCGTAAGTCTTTTCAGTTCGCTTATTGAATGATTTAATTCGGCGACGTTTTGCTGCTGGAGCTGGGTGGTGAATGTATTGTACTGGTTTATTGCGTCCTGCTTTCTTTTAGCCGCAAGTCGGTTTTGCTCTTCAATCAATCTTTGATTCGCATCAAATCGTACCTGGTTTTGTTCTTTTTGTTTATCCTGCTGTTGACGGTACTCTTCGTTTCGGGCTGCATTGTACCGGGAGTTACAATCATTTTGCAGATCATTAAATTCTTTTTTTGTGGAGTTGAAATTAGATATATACTCATTGTAAACCTGGTTTAATTGCTCCTGTGTTGCAGGCACAACCTGACCATGTGCCTCCTGATATACGTGATAGTAGAAATCTTTTCCGGTTCGTTCGAGTTCACTTTTTGACCTCATGCATTTGGAACAAAACAAACCCTGTTTCATCTCATAGACTTTGTTTTCGTATGTGTTGTTCATGTTTTTCAATGAATCATCCAGCGCCTGAATACGATGATCGCAATCTGTCTTTAATGAGGACGAATTCTGACAAAGTACCATGGAATAAAAACAGAGAAATATTGTAAGGAGACCTGTTGCCTTCATAAACCAGAGCCATTAATGTGAAAGGAAATCCATTCAGGAGAAATAGGAAAAAATATTGCAGAACTGTATGCGTACAGTCTCTTTTGAACCAGGTATGATCAATGACAGTTGTTGAAGTACTTTTTACATAATTCGTCGTCCAGTTCATTCATGCAACTGACATTCCAGTTGTTTGATTCATTCATTGATTCCTGGTTATTGGGACAGGATTTGCATGCATCCTCCAGGTACATGACAATCGCATACCAGTTTCCGTCTACTGGTGTGTTGATCCGTGTCTCTTTTCCCGGTAAAATCTTACCCAATTCGCTGAGCCGATTCCTGATGTTGCCATATGTATAGGATGAATGCAGTATTACAGCTTTCGAACTGTTGTTGATAAAATGAATCTTTTGAAATTGTCTATTTCCATTTTCATAGTGATCGATTTTTACACTAATTTCCTGTGATGCATCCCGACATGGACTTTTAGGTCCGTGCACATGTTTCTGCGCTTCAACATTCGAAATGACAAGAAATAGCAGGATGATACTAATTGTTTTTTTCATGGCTGGTTTTTATTTCCGTTAATTTCAAGATGTGGGGTAAGATGACAATGCGAAAGCAAAAATTTCTTTATTAAAGAAAGTCGAAAGTTCAATTGATCAAAATTCAAGTTCTTTATTAGATCGACACAACGTTGATGTCGCCAATTTTCTATTTGCTTATACCCCCACCCTCCATTTCTGAATACTCACCGTTGCCGTTATCACGAGCAACACGCCCAGCGCAATCAACCCCCACTGACTAAGCGTGGGTACCGGCGGGACTGATGTGGAAAAGGATTGGTCGGCTCCGTAAGCCGTTCCGCAGGGGTTGGTAGCGCCAATCCGGAAATGGTAGGTGGCCCCGGGAGCTAACCCGGTAAGGTTCGCCGATACCGCAACAGGGGTGTTTCCGGTGACGTTGGAAGGGGAGGCCGCCAGTGTGCTTCCGTAGGCCGTTGTAAGTCCCCACTCAAAGAAAACCGTTGCAGAGGTGTTCATAGGATTGGCCGTCCCGTTCAGGATGGCGCTGTTCATCCCGATACCCGAAGCTGCCGTCGTTTCCTGGATCATCGCATCCTGAAGGGTCACGTGAATGGGCGAAGGGGAGACCACCGGCAGGGGGGATCCGGAAGCCAGGGAGGTCAGGGGTGTTAGCGGGATCAAAAACAGGAGGGCTGCCAAAACAAAGGAAATATGGAATCTTGTCTTCATAGTCTGTTTCATTTTTTATTGTGCTGGTATGAATGGGGTTTACGGCGTCTGTTCAGTATTTAAAATCAGTTACTGCGCGGTAATGGTGGCGCACGGCCCGCTGGTGACATCGCAGGTAATGGTGGTCGCAGCGGAGATCGGGCCGGGAGCGTAGGTTAGGGTCGTGATCCCCGTGGAGATGCCGTCTTTATACCATAGGTAGGTGTAGGATCCCGTGCCGCCGGAAGGATTCACCGTATAGGTTCCGGGAGAAGTTCCTGGACAGACCGGCCCCCCGTTTCCACTGATGGATGCGGTCAGGGCCGGGTATACGGTGACGCCTTTCACTGTTGGATCAGAGGTGCAGTTATTGGCATTGTAATAACTGACACTGACCGACTGGCTTCCTGCCGTGGTCCAGGTAATCGTGACGGAGTTATCTGAGGAGCTTCCTCCCGCCGTGACAGAGCCACCTGCCACGGTCCAGGTGTAATTCGTCATACCTGCCTGGGTGGTATAGATATTTCCTGCCGCCCCCTGGCACACAGGAGAGGGTCCGCTGAGGGACGGGACAGGCCGGGAATTGACGATAACGGAAATGGCCGTGCGCGTAGCGCTTGGGCCGCAGGTGCTGTCCTGGACGTAGTAGGCGGCAGGATTGTTAAGCACAGGAGTGGCGTAAGTGCTCCCTCCGCCCAGCCACGTGCCCCCCGTTGCGGCGGTGTACCAGCCAAGGGTGCCCGTGCCGCTGGCGTATAGTGTTGTACTCAGGCCGCTGCAGATTACCAGGTTGCCCGCCGGGGTGGTGTTGGTCGGTGCGGGCGGCGCATCGCAGGTTGGGGTGTACATCCAGAAATCAGAAAAAAAAGTATTATTATTATATCCTGTCCCGATATATCCGTGATTGCCAATGGAGAAACCAACAGACATAGCTCGTGCTGAACCACTAAAAGTTGCCTTTTGTGACCATGAGTTTGTAAGCGGGTTAAATTCCCAGAATGTATTCATGATGGCCCCGGTTGATGCGCCTGTTCCAATATAGCCTTTAGTACCGATTGAAAAGCCGACAGCACTATTTAGAGACACAGGCACATCTGCCTTCCGTGTCCATGTGTCCGAACCCGGATCAAATTCCCAAAAATCCTGGTCATAGTTTGATAAATATGGATAATCCGGACTTGCACCCGATCCGATATATCCTTTTGATGAGATAGAAAATCCGACTGCATTCTCCCTTGGTATTCCTCCAAAATCGGCTTTTTGCGTCCATGTGTCTAAGACAGGGTCGTACTCCCAAAAATCATTGGATTCTAACCATACCGGATTGGAGAGCAACCCGGTTCCAATATAACCCTTGGAATTAACAGAGAAACCAACTGCCCATACTCTTCCAATTGTTCCGCAATCGGCTTTTTGTGTCCATGTATTCAGCGTTGGATTGTACTCCCAGAAATCCTTCCAAATACCCTGATGTGATCCTCCCGTCCCAACGTATCCTCTTGAATTTATGCTGAAGCCAACCGCACTTTCCCTGGGGCCACCGCCAAAATCGGCTTTTTGGGTCCAGATATCTGAGATAGGATCATATTCCCAAAAATCCTGGTAATCTACGTTGTTTAAGTAGCCGGTACCAATATATGCCTTCGAATTAATAGAGAACCCAACTGCAAGCATTCTTTGTCCTCCCCCAAAATTTGCTTTCTGGGTCCAACTGTCGGGGGCCTGGGCATGCAAAGTGGTGATCGCCAGGACGAAAGCGATTAATAATACATGTGAAAACCTTTTCATATTGAAAGATTAGTTTGTGATCAATTATTGTATGTGAAGTTGGTGCAATTCCTCACGGGAAACCGAAGGCAGGCTTTCTCCTTTTCGCATTTTCCCGATCACGAGAAAGGCGACTTTCCGGGCATCCTCTTTCCGGGCAAAGCCTTTGTTCCCGGGCAGGGCGGGGATGGCTGGCTGATGGATGACCTGCTTGTCTTTTTTCCGGATATCATAACCCCACGTACCCGACTCCGGCTGAAAGAGACGGTAGGAATACAGGGAGTCGACCGTTAGCCACCGATCGGAAGCGGTTCGTTCGGGTGCGGTTTTATCATTCCCCTGAAAGAATGTAAAAAAGAAAAGGGATACCATTAGTGTAATTTGCATTGGATAATCATCATTAATTACGGACGAACATGATTTGATAACAACCTGCCATTTACGACATCCTTAATTGAAGTTGCGGACAAAATTAAATCGGCGATTAAACAGGTAAAATAGTACTTAAGTGTCATTTTATTTATTATATTTGAAGTCGGAATAATAATAATTTATTGCATGCTTGAATTGAATTAACAATTGGATAATCAAATAAATACATGGGAATAAAGTTCAATTATATTTATATAAATTCATTTGAAACCGTTATTAATTGTTAGTTAAATAACATATAATAAGCATTACATCACCCATGAGGCCGGATAAAAATTTGCGGAATTATTACGAGGAATACCTTGAGGTGTACCGCTCCGTTTCCTCCGACAATGGCATCCTCGATCTGCAGAAACTGCTGAAAAAGGGAAATTCAGATATGAGCTTCTGCCTTCCCTTCGGCACTTGCCTGATCGATTATTCGCAGCTTGAATATATTCACATCAGCGATCACTGCGGCGAAATTGTCAGCTACCCGGTTGAGGATTACACGCGGGGGGGACTGAATTTCCATGCCGCCAATTTTCATCCGGAGGATCGGGTGATCTTTTCGAGACAAGTATTCCGCGATATCCGGGCTTTCTGGAAAACAATCCCTGCAGGGGAAATTTCCCAGTACAGGTTTTCATTCAACCACCGGTATATCCGGCAGGATGGAACCGAGATGCAATTCATGCAGCGGAGCACTTTCATGGAACCTGACCGTGATGGTGATCCGGTGCTGAACCTGCTGACTTTTACCGACATCAGCGATTTTAAAAAGGATAAATCCCTGGTGCTTTCGGTTTCTCGGTATTTACAAGGGAAAGGATATATCCAGGTTTTTTCAAAATCCTATCCCGGACTGGAACTTCAGCCTTTGACAAAAAGGGAAGCCGAGATCCTGAAACTATCGCTGGAAGGTCTCAGTAACAAGATGATCGCATACAAACTCTTCCTCAGTCTGCAGACCATCAAGAATCATAAACGGAATATGATGGAAAAAACCGGTACCCGGAACCTGGCCGGCATGATCAACCTGAGTCTGAAAAACGGGTGGATATGATCAGTTACCGGTAAAGAACCGGTCGAGGATTTTTGCCAGTTCCGCTGGCTGTTCGATGATCACAAAATGACCGCTGTTACCGATGGTCTGTATGGTGTCATTCCATACCAGGCCTTGCGGAAGGCTTTCGTAATAATCAGCTCTGACTGCTTTATCGTCTGCCGGGTGGATGATAGCGGTCTCTCCTTTGAATGACTGTAGCCGCGCGACCTGGTCCCCCGCCTGCATCGCCAGGTTCAGACTCCCCTCCCGGAAAGAGGGATCGGTTTGCCGCACCGATTCCATTATCGCCGCACTGACCTCCTCTTCCCGTATCCCGATCACGGCTTCGTACAGACGTTTAATTTCATCGTCCGACAATACCCCCTGGAGAAACAGGGCAGAATCTTCACTGATGAGATAGGCATTCTGCATGTCGCTGGCAGAGCGAAGCGGGGGATGGCCGCTGATGGCAATCTTCCTGACTGCCGGCAGAAGACCGAGGATTTCCAGCAGGATAAATGCACCCATTGAAAATCCGAAGGCATTGCATTCGGTAACACCGAAATATCCAAGAACGGAATTACATAACCTCGCCAGGTTTTCCCCGGTGAACTCCTCCTTTTTCCATGCTTCCGACGCCCCGCAGCCGGGAAGATCGAACGTGACGAGGTGATAGCGGTTCTCAAGGTTGCTGATCAGCGGCCGGAAAAAGCCGGCATGAACCGAATTACCGTGGATCAGAAGAATGGTTGGGTTTTCGGCGCTCCCGAATTCATACAGGGCGACCTTTTTCCCTGAAAATGTGATGGTATGTTGCATGGTGAATGCTATTACTTTTTAACAATTGGACAACTTTGGTAGTGTATTATAAAAAGGATCATTCTCTATTGGCATGAAAAAAGAGACCGCTTAACGTTGGCCAACTGCAAGCCTATGTTGAAGATTATACTCAAAGAAATCAGGTTTGCAAGAAATCACGCCTGAATCAGTTCAAAATTATCCGTCATCAGGGTCTCTAACTGAGGTCGGTATTTTTTAAGGTTTTTAAAGAAATTCAGACAGTATATTCGGAAAACAGCAAATTCCTCATAATATGTATTGTACGTGACATTTTTCTTGAAAAATCGCCATAATCGCTCGATTACGTTGAGATTCGGACTATATGGAGGTAAGAACATCAATCGGATTCTGGGATTCTTGCTGACATAATCGGTGACCATCTCAGACCTGTAATAACGGGCATTATCCAGGATAATATAGATGAAACCTAAGGGCTGTTTACGCATGACCTCTTTAAACAAAGCGATAGTAGACTGTGCATTAATCATATCCGCTTCATGAATAACTACCGAATGATCCGCAATACAATACGCCCCGTTCAAATTTATCCTTCGACGGCCTGTATTGGCTTGGATCACCATCTCCTGGCCTTTTTTTATCCAGCCATATGCGGGCTGGGAATTATGAAGGGGATGAACTCCGTCTACAAAGTAGATTTTGTCCTCAGTAGACATGGTATTCTTAAGGTGTTCATAACGGTCAAGAAACTCCTGCTGCGCTTTACTGTCGGCTTTTCCAGGAATATGCTTTGGCTTCTTATATGTGAAATTCAACGTGTGAAGGAGGCTGGTCATTCCCTTGGGAGTATACTCAATTCCAAAGGACTTTTCTACATACGCGCAGATCTCCTTGGCCGTCAGATAAACATTGTTTTCCAGATGCTCAACAAAGCTCTTCAACTGCTCTTCGGTAAGTTTGCAAGTGCCACCGATGTAGTTGTCCTGAAGAAGACCCTTGATCCCTGTATCTGTGTAGAGTTGATGCCAGCGCCAGATGGTGGTCATGTCAAGCAGCAATACATCGGCAACCTGTTGGTAAGAATATCCCTGGTTAAGCATAAGAAGTGCCTTTATTTTATCGCAGGGCTGCTTCCGCTTTTCAGCTTTGTGCATCCTTTTATACGATTCGACCTGGGCCGGTGTTAAAAATCCTGACATCGGCAGCAAAGTAAACTACAACATATGCTCCTGACACCATCACTGGCCCGATTTTATCAACACCCCATTGTTGATTCAATTGCAAACTCGTTCAGCTTTGGTATATCTGATGAAAAGAAAAAATGATTATGAACAAGTGAAAAAATATTTTCATGGAAAACATTTTCGAAATGCAGCGCTAATTTATCTAAAACTTGCGGATGCATCTAACAAAATACTCTTTATTCGTTTTCCATGTTTTAAGGATCAATTTTCTATTTCTCGGTTGAAAATTAACACCCCAGGAATTTGAATCGTCTTTTTCGGTAGAACTACAATAAACCCCTGCAACAAATCTTCCTATCAATTTTTGATGATCGTACATTTCTTTTAACTCATTTATTGACGGGAGATACCAGTCAGAATGTCCATCAAGAATCAACGAATCGCACAAACACGCCGCTGGTATACAATAATTCCATCTCTTCATTTTCATAATGAAAGTGACTATTTTTTTAGTATTCAAATCCCCCTCATCCATAAATATTGCATTGGTTAGGCCATTTTCTCCCCAAGAGGTTTTTTCCGGTAAATCATCAGGGGCTGCAATTACCCCATGCTGGCCGGAAGGTTCGATTGAGAAAATTATTCCTCCCTCATAATGATCCCCTATTGCTAAAGGCTGTTTATAGCTGACTTGGCAAATAGCAGGATTAATACAAATGATCCCAAAAAGTAAAAAGATTAGAATTTTCACAAATGAGAGCCAATATTATTAAACACGGAAAGGTAATCTTCTTTTTTATGCCCAAAAAATGGTTGTAATTTAAAAAAAATCCACTTAGACACAATATTCACAAAGGGTTTTTGGCAAGCTTGTGAAATTCTGAGGGGAGTTGCCAAATATATCCTGGAGGGGAGTAAAAACTTCTCCAGGTTTTTCCTTTGCTTTTGAAAACCTTAATTCCCTAATGATTCAGATTACAAAATGGCAGAAATACAAGATGACTATTTTGAACCTGACGAAATGGCAAAACCGCAGAATATATGTAAATTGTATGTAAAAACAAAAAAACCACTTACAAAAACTCTTGTAAGTGGCTGATGCTGAAGTGGGCCCAACAGGACTTGAACCTGTGGCCAGCTGATTATGAGTCAGCTGCTCTAACCGTCTGAGCTATGGGCCCCACAATCTACGATGTACGATGTACGATTGAATGGCAAAAGTAGAGAATTTTTACGACTTTTGCAAAACCCCGCCGGTCAATACTGACAGCCATGCATCTCAACCCCTCCCTTATCTCCCACCCCGCCACCGATCCTCAAAATCGTAAATCGGATATCGTAAATCGTAAATCAATCAGGAATATCATTTTCGATTTTGGCGGCGTGATCTGCAACCTCGACTACCCGCGGTGCGAGCAGGCCTTCGTGCGGCTGGGTTTCAAACTGAACGACCCGCAGTACCCCGCCTCCGGACCGAAACGGCTGTCGGACGAACTGGAGGCCGGGCGGATGACCCCGGCGGCGTTCCGCGACCAGCTGCGCCCCTTCTTTCATGGATATGTTACCGACGTGCAGCTCGACGAGGCCTGGAACGCCTTACTGGCCGATATCCCGCAACCGCGGATCAGGCTGCTCGAAGCGATCCGCAATACGTACCGCATCTTCATGCTCACCAACACCAACGAGATCCACTACCAATATTACAGGGCAGAACTTGAAAAGGTATACGGCTACGCCGACTTCGACCGGCTGTTTGAAAAGGCGTGGTACTCCCATCGCATCGGCCTTACCAAACCCGACCCTGCGATCTTCCGGTTCGTGCTGGCCGATGCAGGCCTAAACCCCACCGAAACCCTCTTCATCGACGACACGCTTGTGCATGTCGAAGGCGCACACTCCGTGGGGATGAATGCGCACCATTTGCGGGTGGACCTGGGGAGGGAGGTGATGGAGCTGTTTACTTAGTGACGAGTGACGAAAGACGAGTGACGGCTAAAACGCCTGAATTCTTCTTTCATTTGTCACTCGTCACTCGTCACTTGTAATTTTCCTTGACTTTTGCCAAAAAAACCATTACCTTTGCACCCCCTTTTTAACCGGCAGAGTATCATGAAACTATCCCAATTCCGCTTCCACCTTCCACCCGAATTGATCGCCGACCTCCCCTCCAAGCATCGCGACGACGTTCCGATGCTGGTACTGGACCGCAAAGCGCAGACCATCGAACATGCTCATTTTAAAGATATCCTCACCTATTTCGGCGACGGCGACGTGTTCATCATCAACAACACCAAAGTCTTCCCGGCCCGTCTCTACGGCGAGAAGGAGAAAACCGGCGCCAAGATCGAGGTTTTCCTGCTGCGTGAACTCAACAGGGAGTCGCGGCTGTGGGATGTGCTGGTAGACCCGGCCCGGAAGATCAGGATCGGGAATAAACTCTATTTCGGCGACGACGATTCGCTGGTTGCCGAGGTGATCGACAACACCACGTCGCGCGGCCGCACCATCCGGTTTCTTTTCGACGGCCCGTACGACGAATTCAAAAAGACCATCCAGCGGCTGGGCGAAACCCCGCTGCCGAAAATCCACAACCGTTCGGCCACCCCGGAGGACGAGGAACGTTACCAGACCATCTTTGCCAAGCACGAAGGGGCGGTTGCCGCTCCCACGGCCGGCATGCACTTCAGCCGCGAGATCATGAAACGGCTCGAACTGCAGGGCGTCTCCTTTGCCGAAATCACGCTGCACCTGGGGCTGGGCAACTTCAGGACCATCGACGTGGAGGATCTTACAAAACACAAGATGGATTCGGAAGAGATGATCATCGAGCCGGAAACGGCAGAGATCGTAAACCGCTCCATGGCGGGAAAAAACCGCGTGGTCGCCGTGGGTACCTCGACCATGAAGGCCATCGAATCGTCGGTAACCATCGCCGGGAACCTGAAGCCATACCGCGGGTGGACCAACAAGTTCATTTTCCCTCCCTATGAATTCAGCATTGCCAACGCCATGATCACCAACCTGCACATGCCCCAGTCGCCCATGATGATGATGGTGGCCGCATTCGCCGGGTACGACCTGCTCATGAAAGCTTACGATATCGCCATAGACAAGAAGTACAAGTTCTTCACCTACGGCAACCCGATGCTGATCCTCTAATTATCCTGTCTTCCTTGAAAAAGACGGCGGTCATTGTTGCAGGCGGATCAGGCAGCAGGATGAAGAGTGCGCTGCCCAAGCAATTCCTGCCGCTTGCCGGCAGGCCCCTGCTGATGCACAGCCTTGCCGCCTTCACGGTGGCCTGTCCCGGGATCAGCCTGGTGGTAGCACTTCCCTTCGATCAGTTCGATACATGGCAGCAACTTTGCCGCGAACACGCATTCAGCCACCTCCACCGGGTGACGGCTGGGGGCGAAACACGGTTCCGGTCGGTTCAGCAGGCGCTCCAATTTGTTGATGACGATTCCCTGGTGGCCGTGCACGACGGTGCGAGGCCCCTGGTGCCGGTGCCCCTGATCATGCGGATGTTTGAAGAGGCGGAACTTTACGGCAACTGCATCCCGGTAATCCCGGTAAACGAATCGGTGCGGATCATGGATGGGACACAGAGCCGCCCGGCTGACCGGTCGCTGATGCGCATCGTACAGACGC
>Ga0209697_10003176_pt1 | contig 22602 bp, 20 predicted proteins | sample AliMusrvi5mmetaG_FD_184115 | JGI IMG/M metagenome (GOLD analysis project Ga0209697, IMG submission 184115) | Freshwater lake bacterial and archeal communities from Alinen Mustajarvi, Finland, to study Microbial Dark Matter (Phase II) - Alinen... | ecosystem: Environmental > Aquatic > Freshwater...
GCTTCAAGCGCCACCTTGGCCTTCAAGTCACTGCTGAAAATTTTTCGTGTCCTTTTTGTCATTACCTGCTCCTTTTGAGGGCAAGTTAACATCTTAAACCGCTGTCTAAAAATCGGGGTCCACTATAGGGTTCTGACATTATTTTGCTTTCATCAGATGAAAGTTGTGCTAAAAGTTCGTAGGCTGTTTTTGATTCGGCTTCGGTGCGAAATTTTGACGGATGAAATTGAGTATGCTCAGGATCATAAAACAAGGCATCCGCACGTTCGTATTCATTTACTGCCCAGGTGTTTACCCATGCAAAATATCCCTGCCTCAAAAAACGACCTTCGCCTTCATGCATACTGATAGGGGCTCTACCGATGAGTACGTCTCTAACCATCCATGCAGTAACGGGTACAGATGTCAAAAGAATAAAGATAACTATCTGTTTGAAAACGTCCCGTTTACGCTCGTAAAGGTACGTTGACACAGGAAACACTGCTATTGCCATAAGAACAGTATCGGGACGAATGTATATGGAGGCCGAGAGTGCTGCGGCGAGTGGAAGTACTCTGAGCTTTTTTTCTGCAAGAGAGTTGATGATTTCAGCGAGAAACAAGAGTGAAGCGGTTATGGCGAGTGACTCCGTTAAGGGAAATCGTGACCATCCGGCGGTCAAGGGTGACAGTGCGAGAAGCACTCCTGCACCAATAACAAGTTTTATGTTTTTGGTTAATTTCAGAAGAGAGTTCAACAGCCAATAAAGGGCGAGAATTTGCAAAGCGAGTTGTGCCCAGAGAACAGCCATGACTGACTTGCCAAAAAGTAACCATACCAAAGCTATAAATGCGGGAAAACCTGGATAATAACCACCTGACGAGGGAACTATCACGCTCGAAGAAGGGTCTGAAAGTGAGAAGCCGTTACCGTGAAGAATATTGTCGGCAAATCTTTCGTACGTGGGCCAGTCACCACCGTTGGTTTGGGCATAAATGATGAGGAGTGCGCGAACGACAAAAGCAAGAAGCAGTACCAGAGCAAACAAGAGATGTTTTTTTGTAATAGCAGGTATATTCATATTTTTTTGACGATGGCTCATACTGTTAGAAAATACAACCAAGATTTACAATCCGCCCTGTAGCCAGTTATAAGCTATTGCTAAGTATTCGTAGGTAATAATACGAATCTGATCAACACTCGAACTCCATTGCGGACTCGATGGTGGAGTATCAATAACAGCTGGGGTCCAAACTGCAATATCTGGTGATTGTTTTCTCCATGTCCATAGGGCGCGACGTCCATGATAGGGAGATGTCAAAAAAAGGATAGAGTGAGCGCCTTGATTCCGTAACTGCTGAGAAACCAGTTGAACGTTTTCAGTGGTGCTTTTAGGATATGTATTGAGGATATGGATGGCTGAAGGTGCAACACCTTTTTCTTGCAAATAAAGTTTAATAACCTCAACTTCTGAAATATCCTGATCTCTTCCTGATGAGAGGTAAATGCTTGGGGCATAACCCTGCTTGTAGAAATGCACTGCATCAAGAGCCCTGCGCTGATAACTGTCGTTGCGATAAGAGGTTTCGCCATTACCGCTAAATACGACTATAGCATCTGTTTTACGGGGCCAGTGACGAACAACGAGCTGATCGCCGATAAACCAAATCAACGGAGAATTAAAAATAATCAGATAACAAGCAAAAATGATAGCCGTAACTACAGCCACCCGGGTGCGAGAACGTTTGAAGTATTTTGCCAGACTCTCCTTCCATGAAACCGGCTGTTGTAACTTAAGAAGAAGATGGCGCTCTATCACCTCCAGAATCCCTGTAAAGCGCTTTTCCCAAGTGTTTTCTTTTGCTGCGTTGATACGTTTTTCAGTCATTGCCGGTGAACGAAACTCAGGATTGTCAAGTGTCTGCTGGATTTTGGCTATAAAATCTACGCTATCTTTGCCAATTAATACTGTATCAGGAAACATTTCCGAATATAAACGAACTTCACGCATGTTGGTTGATACGACGGGAACCCCCATTGCGAGATATTCATTGAGTTTACACGAATAAACGCTGTCGGTGAATTCATTAACAATATAGGGGATAAGTGCAACATCAAAACTGTTGATATAGGCGGGAATTTGGTCATGGGATCGCTCGCCAAGGAACACAATATTGGAAACAGCTTTAAGAATTGACAGGTCGGTATATTCCGGACCAACCAGTACAATGGTCGCAGTTGGCAATGCCTTCGCCAAAGCGACAACCTGTGGCTTATCAAATACATCACTGATGGCGCCTATGTAACCGATAATTGGTCTTTTTAAACTTGCTATATCAGCAGGATGAACCAGATTGAAGCCTAAAGCCTCAAATTTACCCATCTCAACTCCTGCGGGAAACGAGTAAACAAAACGGGAAAAGGATTTAGCACGCTCTGTGATCGCTTCTGAAATGGTAAAAACAAGATCAGCAGTAGAAAAGAATTTATCCTCCCAATCTCTAAGCGGTGCAGTTGCTTTTGAGGCGCCCGCCATGTGGTTGGCACAGTAATATATGGTTAGAGAAGGGTTGAGCTTAGCAATAAGGCCTTGAGCAAGCGGGGTAGGAAGAAAAGAGATAACAACCGGGTCAGAGAATCGTAAAAGACGCATCCATCTTTTTATCGAGAGTGAAATCGAAAGAACATTAAAGAGATTCACAACTCTTGAGTATGGGAGCGGAATAAAGAGCGGCGAATAAAGGTAAAGAGCATCATTGATTTGACAAAAACCATGCTCAGAAGACAACCGGTTGCGAATACGGTCGCGGATACGGCCTATATCTTTGAGCTGCGGTGTTCTGACTCCGGTATTCTCAATGAAAAGCACGCGATGACCAGCGTCCACCAAAGAGGTTGCCAACTGATGATGCATCTGCCAATGCGTCGACCAATCGATGGAAGAGATAATGATAACGTCTTTGGTTGTCATTTATTTGTCTTTCTGAACACCTAACTGTTCAAGCTTTGAAGACCAGGAGAGCTTTTTTTCAGCAAAATCTCTTATTTCTTCCTTGCGAGGCAGTGATTGTTTGGTAAAAATGTCAGCTAATAACGTTGCTATTTCCTGATAGTTATCGGTCTGCGACACACAATACCGGAATGGCTCATTACCTTGAAAATCATAATCTATGTACGAAGAGATATAAGGAATGCCAATCGCACAATATTCTCTTGATTTAAGAGTAGACGCCACACTCATTCCTTTGCGATGAATCCCTATGGCGTCAACAGCCATATGGGCTTTACAGTATTCTCTGTATAGTTCTTTTCCATGTAACGACCCGGTAAAAATAACCTTTTCCGAAAGATTGAGTTTATTCGATAACGCTTTTAAATCTGCAATCGCTGTACCTGATCCAACAACAATAAAATAAATATCTAACGGATTAGGCTGCGTATCGCGATAATGAGCCATACCTCTGATAATACGGTCGTATCCATGCCATGCAGACACATTAGCAACCCCAAGAAGATGAAAGGCAGAAGAGGGCCAGGATGGCTCAGCGTCCCTTATGATGACTGTATCAATATCAATACCATTTCCGATTAACCTTATTCTTTTTTTGTTGCCAATCTGAAAGTACTTCCCTTCGGGAGCATATTGTATGACAACATGTGCTGGCCAGAATGAAATTGGGCCCATTATTACAAGTAAAATACACTTACCTATCTTTGCAACAAGATTTTGCTGTGCAGAGATAATTTCACTAAATGCTACAATTTGAGGGGTTGGTACATCAAGATAAACTTTGCGCCGACGCAGACGAGCAAGAAATATGGCTGGAGTTATAAGCAGATATCCGTATGAAATACCACGCACAAAGAGCATATCTTCTTCTGCTGAAGATATGGCAAGTGCATATTTGACAAATGAAAAAAGGCCCGTTGAACCACTTACTAAAGAGAGATGAGATAAGTAGCCAAATTTTTGAAATGCGTTAACAACTCCCAGGAGTTTGTTAACAACACCTCCAGAATATTCGACACTCTCAATCGCATAGTATCCAAATTTCATGAAGATAGGGTTGACAAATTAGTTCGGTCAGTCAAATAATTACTGCTCATTGTTTAACACAATTTGTAAACGACCTTTAAAACCGAAATACTATTAACCACTAATTATTTCGTCTGAATTATTAACATTCACATCTCATTGAGCTCTTGGACAATATCGACAACACTCAGGTATTCCGTTTTTCTCTTTAAACCTTCTTCTCATATCCAAAAAGTATTCATTATTCCAGACATCGTCCTCCAATCGCCAGTTACCATTATCTTTTTTGGGAATCATAATCTTTGTACATCCTGCAACCTGCCCTGCACCATCCACTCTTAGTGTGTTAAAAAACTCAGGACATAAATATGAAATTTTTTTTCTGTTTTTATGTAGTAAAACAGGTGTATTGATAATTACATGCTGAGCAAAATCACTTTTCAGCTTTTTAAAAAATGCTACACAGGAAAGATCATCGTCAAAAAAACAATCTTCCGAATCCTCCAGGTTTACAGGTAGATAATTATGAATATCGAGAGTTTCTATGTGATTTACCCTGCAAAACTCAGCAGCATGAATAATCCTGCTCAAATCGCTTTTTAAACCGACAACTGATGCCCGAATGTTTAAGGATTTATTTCTAATAGCTTCAATGCCGGTCAAATATTTAACATTCTCAACAAACTGGAGATATACCTTTTCGTTAGCTTTTGCAATTCGATTGAGTTCTTCTGCATTTAGTCCATGCAGACTTATAGAGATTTCATCGAATAAAGATTCAATTTGGCCCCAATAATGGTGAAGTAATGTGCCATTAGATATGGTCAGTACTTTCTTGTTGTGTTGTTTGGCAAACCTTGCCATCGGGATTAATTCACGGTTTAAAAAAGGCTCACCAACCCCAACAAATGAAACGGTCTTAATGGAAGGGTATTTATTGAGTAGATTTTTCAGATCGGATAAACAAAACTCACTGGTATTATCATATCGATGAATTGCGCCTTTTTTATCATCGGCAATATTTCTGCTGCAATAAAAACACGAGAAGTTACATTGGTTGGTAGTGAATACACTTAAACACTGAGGACGGGATCGTATCAGCTCTAATTGAATTATTCGATTTCTGAGCTTTGATATATTGTCATATATCATCATTCTTATAGCTCTTTTTTGCATGTTGAAGATGTATCCTGATAGTATCCCATTTCATAATTAGATTCTGTTATTTATCTTCAGATCAACTTGTGATATAACTTAGCCATAGCATCCCATTTTTCACGCTCAGAACCATATATGCTGTGTGACTGTTCTTTACGACTGAGATATTCGACCAATTGAGCCTCATCCCACTTCATTTTTTTTAAAAAGTATTTCCGGTCGGTTTCAAGATCAAGTGCCGTTGGGTAGGGAATTTCCTCCAATGCTTTTAACGCATCTTCGCGACTCATTAACCCTGAAACAACAAGTGTTGCCAAATGAACTTTTCGTTTATCAACATTAAATTTTTCCGGTAAAATATATCCTTGATAAAACCGTGTAAAAACCGACTCATAATGCTTGTATGGATAAGGCTTATATCCGTATGCTTGTTGCAGCTCAGCCATGGCATCCTGCTTGTTATACGCCAATAAATCAAGAATGGAGATCCATTTGATGGAACGAAAATATTGATACCATACATAATCATTTGAACTGAAGGCGGGAAAAGTCTTCAGTCGCAAACAGCCAAAACGTTTTGCCAAATCCTTAATGTTTTTTTTATCATATTTAAACCAGTTCCAAGCTGAAGGAATTTCCATGCCTTCAGAGGCTTGGTTCGTCCCGGCTAAAATGAAATGAACTCCATATTTCGCAGCTATGCGATAATTCACCGCAAGCATAGCGTTGTCGGTCAGTAACTCCACATCGATTACATCCGCATCAAAAAAAGCCTGCATCAAAGCCCGATACTCATCCCAATCGATTACATGTGTATGCAGATCAACATTGAGCTTTTGAACAAGGTTGGAAATATTATTTTGAGCAAGTTCTGAATTCCAGCCATTATCCATGTGTACAGCCAGAGGCCGTAAACCAAGTTTAACCACCTGAACAAGCACCCATGAGCTGTCAATGCCGCCTGAAACACCTACAATGCAATCGTATGGCTTATTTTTACCCGAAGTTTTAACTCTTTTGACGAGCGAATCAAGCTCTTGCTCAAGCTGTAAAGGTGTTTTGTTAAAAATATGACTGGAGCGGACTAAAAATTCTGTACAATAATTGCATACGCCATGCTCGTCAAAGATAATATCAGAAACTGAAGCATCCATGACGCAACGTGTACAGATTTGAGCTGATTGCTTCATGAAAGATTACTCAATAATAACTCAAGTTCTTTGTAATCCGGATAGGTAATCAGTACCGCCCTGTGTGGTCCGTGAAACACAAAAAAAGCGCCCGCAGCAACGGCACTGGCACCCGCAGCAATAACCTCTTTTATGTCTGTCAAACTAGAAACGCCCCCCAATGCAATCAGGGGGACTGACAGTGCCGCTGCCGCCTCACGAATCAATTCAAGGTCGGGCCCAACAAGGGTACCGTCCCGATGCACCGCATTGAGTAGTACTTCTCCCGCCCCCGCATTGACGAGCCGATGAGTCATTTCCAGCCAGGGTTCCGGAAACGACTTCCCTGATGCTGAGCTATAGAGCGCTGCCTTTCCCAACCAGTTACGCTTTACATCCACGGAGACCATCACGCTCTGGCTGCCAAAACGTCCAGAAAGTCGATTAACCAGAGCCAAATCTCGATAAGCTGCCGTTTGCAGGCAAATCTTCTCTATCCCTATACCAAACAATCGAGCCGCCTGATCACTATCAGTAACTCCACCACCATAAGTCAAGGGCATGAAACACTCTCCTGCAAGCTCCTCAATCAATGCATAGTTTGGCTCACGTCGTTCTTTACTGGCTGTAATGTCAAGCACCATCAGCTCATCCACCTCCTTTTCGTTAAATATGCGGATGGTGTTAATAGGATCACCTACATATTTCGGGTTTTTGAACTTCAATGTCTTGACCAAACCTCCATTGAGCAAAAGAAGAGCTGGAATAATCCGGTGTTTCAGCATTGTTTCACAGCTCCACAAACCTTTTCATAAGCGCCATACCAAAACGGTGACTTTTCTCCGGATGAAACTGAACTCCATAGATATTCTCCGACTGAAATGCCGCACAGAACTCAATGCCATGTGTCGCCATCATAATCGCAAGATTGGAGTCATGGAGCTCAACTTGGTAAGAATGTACAAAATAAAAACGCTGCTCTTCACCTGTGGTTTCGGCAAGCGGATTAGGGCGGGTCACACGGATGGCGTTCCAGCCCATATGAGGAATTTTCAGATTTTGATCATGCTGAGTCTGGAACTTACGAACATCTGCATCCACGAAACCCAATCCTTGTAATGAACCCTCCTCACTACCCGCACACATCAATTGCATACCAAGGCAAATGCCCAAAATGGGAGTGCCCTGTATTACCACACGTTCACGCAAAGGTTCTAAAAAGCTACGATCAAGTATCTGCGACATCCCATGATCAAAATGGCCTACCCCGGGAAGGATAAGTTTATCAGCACGCAAAATCTGCTCCGGGGTGCAAATCCGCCTGGCGGATCCACCCACGTTTTCTATCATGCGGATGACCGAAGCGAAATTGCCCAAACCATAGTCCAAAACATCAATCATTAACCAGGGAGGAAATTATTTTTCACTTGATCCGCCATTGTATTGCGCTATAACACGTACTTATGACGTTTTGACATTGAAGTTTTCAGCCCATCTCAACAGGTTAAACAGGCGCCAGGAAATCCCGTCCAATCTGACAAATGAGGGGTCTTCACGACAGAGCAGCTTGTTAGCTGCACTTCGATCAAGAAAATCAATCCGCTCAAGACCAGCATTCAAATGAACCTGAACATCAGGTGTTAAAGCTATCCTTAAGCCTGGTGGAGTTGCGTATCCAATTTTATCGCGGCGATCGAGTATTTCATTGGGTACAATACCTCGCATCGCATGGCGAAACAGGTGTTTCGTTTGCCCTTTATCAGACAACAAATAATGTTCAGGCATTTTAAGCAAAAATGAGACAAGCGAAGGGGAAAGAAAAGGGACTCTGTTTTCAATAGAATGTCGCATGGCGGAGCGGTCTGCACCCCGCAATTGAGGTGGGCAATTGCTTTGAGTCAACTGATGCCGCATACGGAACGAAATTGCTCGACCTTTAACATAATCGACCTCTGTTTTTTTCGTAAAATCAGCTAATCGATTTGAATCAACTACTAAACTATCAATCAGAAAATCAAACTTTATAATACTTTTCAGCCTTTCAACACGATCGATGCTTACGCCTGATCCACCCAGCAGTCCAAGAATAAAAGCTTTTTGTGCGTCACCGCCCCCCCGTCCGGGCCATTTACTCCAATCACGGGCAAATCTGATCGCTTTGAAGATTTTTTTTTGCTCGACAAGAGTGCGAATTCGATATTCCGGATACCCGCTGTATCCACATAAGGACTCATCAGCACCATGCCCATCCAACATCACTGTGATACCATTCTTTTTTGCAAGACGATAAACGCAAAACTCGGCATAAAAGCTTAAACCACCAAAAGGTTCACCATGAGTGGCTATGAGGTCAGCCAAATCAGTTGAAAAGGCCTCAGGACTCAGATAAGCTTTGTGAGGAATTAAGCCTGCCCGCTCATTTACAAGATCAATCCATTTTTCCTCACTTACAGTTGTCCCGGATGCGATATAGCTGAATGTGTTAACAGGGAGATCTGGCTCCAGATGACGAATAGCACAAACTATAGCAGAAGAATCAATACCCCCGGATAACGCTGCACCCAAAGGAACATCGCTGCGCAGTTGTCGTTTTACCGATTGCAAAAAAAGATGCCGTAATTCTTCGGTTGCCTGTTGAAAAGAAATGTCGCTTAGCTCCTCTATATCAGGAAGAAACCACTGATTCTCTGAATACAACAAGCGATCTTCACTAATGACTATTTTCAAATAATAGCCCGGCAGTATTTGATAAATATCCTTAAAAAAGGTATTCGAATCATTGTCATATTCACCCGAGAGAAGATACCGAATGGTCTGATTTTTATTGAGAACAAGTTGAACTGGCAACATTTCACCAAGGGCCGTCAGCTCCGAAGCAAAACAAAAACTATCTGGAGCAGCTAAATAATAGAGCGGCTTGATACCAAAAGGATCACGCACACAGTGCAATGTTTTACGGATACGATCCAGCACGACAAAAGAGAACATGCCATCAAGCCTGTCAAGACAATTCACCCCCCATTGCTGCCAAGCCGTTAAAAGCACTTCCGTATCTGTGGCACTTTTAAACGTATGCCCAAAAGCTTGCAGTTCTACCCTGAGTTCAATGTAATTATAAATTTCCCCATTAAACACGAGACTGTACCGGCCATCGGAACTGTGCATGGGTTGATGACCAAGAGGAGACAGATCAATGATCGATAATCTTGACTGAGCAAGATAGACCTCACCATTCCCGACTGAATAATTTTCATAACCGCTGTCATCAGGACCACGATGATATAATGCTTTCAGTCCCTTCTGGATAGCGGGTACCTGATTACTACGACGTAAAGCATTGATAATGCCTAAGATGCCACACATCAGAAATTGGACTCCATCATTACATTATCAATATCATCTTTGATCCACGGGGCAATAGCAACGGGGTTATGTCGAATTTCCCCATATTTTTTACTCAGCACTATAATATTTAGGAGTTCTTTACGTGCCATATTTAAAACATATTTGAGACCTGCCTCAATCGCTTGAGGAGTCAAGTTAATAAATGAATAATCTTGACGCATCTGCTTAGGAGTGGGGTAAAGATCTTCATCTCGAATATAAAAACGGACAGGTATACGTTTATAATCCACAGCGCTTAACGATAAGCATTAAGCTGAATAACTCTGATTTTCTTATTAGCCCGGTAATCATAACTATAATTATTGCAATAATAATTGCAATAATTTTGAAAACTACTAAAGTGCGATGTGGAATAAAAATAGTCAACAACGCAATTAAAAGAGTTGCGACTAACAATCGAACCCATTCATGAGGCACAAAATACAATTTTTGACTAAAAATCATATAAATCGCAAATATAAGACCATAACCTAACATAGCAGATATTGCTGCGCCATTTATTCCATACAGAGGAATTAAAATAAAATTGAATAATATATGGGCTATTGCTCCAAACATGTTAATAAATAAAATGAAATGATTTTTATTAGCAATTGAAATACCCGGAGCAAAAATGTACATATTTGAGAGGAAAATCGCAGGAACCATAAATATCGTAAGTGAAGCGGCAGAATAATAAGCAGGAGTTGTCATAAGCACAAGAATCTCATGCGAGAAGAGCGTGACACTTATGAAGGTTAACAATGCAAACGAGATAAATAAACGAAATATCTGAGCAAGATGATCAGGGGTTTTTTGATCACGGTGATGGGCATATACTAATGGCGTCAAAGCACTTTGAAAACCTTCAATTACCAATCCGACTATTCCTGCAAGACGAAAGGCAATACCATAAATACCAACATCGTTAGTCGTTAAAAAGTTATTAATCATGAGCCGGTCAATGTACGCACTAACAAAAACTGCAATACCAGAAGGAACCAGAGGGATAGAAAACGACAGCATAGTACGCAGACGGGCACTGTTAAAACGAAACTTAAAACTATCACGCGAATACCATAACCCATAAACCACCCCAACAGTAAGACCGACCACCATACCAACTAATAAACCCTCCAAAGCCCAGCGGAGCAGGTAAATAAGAACTATCGCCACGAAAGCTGTAGAGGAAGTTACCAACAGACTAACAGTCGCATAACGTTTGCTGCGCGATTCCCATCGAAATTGGTTTTGGATAAAATTAAAGATCCCGTTAATCCAAATGTATATAATGCCAATCCTGAAAACTGTAACCAACCCTTTACGGCCTATGACAACCTCAGCCAATCCCTCGGAATAAACCAAGGCCACTACTGCAAATAAAGAGTAGCAGACCAAGGTAAACCAAAAGGCTGAGGAAGCATAATCAATCTTGCTTGCAACATCTGATTCACTGGAATAAAAACGAGCCAATCCTTGCGACACCTCCAGAGCAACCGTGAGGTTGACTATAGAGGCAAAAACCATGAGTAAGTCAAGCGACCCATAATCCACAGGACTGAGCACCCTTGTGTAAAGGGGCACAAGAAGCAACGAAAGACCTCTGGTGAAAATAGCAGGAATTGTATAAACCGCCCCGTCTCTAAATAAAGTACGAAGCATCTACTTTTGTTCAATGTCAGCGAATTCAAGAAATGCCTTTTCTAATTCTGGTCGATGAGAAAGCTGTAGGGACTGAACCCCGTAAGATGCTACCATTGAGCGAACGTTATCCTTTGTTTTTTTCTCAGACTGGCCACACCCATGAAAATAGGCTACGGATTGAGGTTCCAACCACCATTCCTGAGGAATATCACCATGAATTAATCGCATATACTTCTCTGCAACCTTTACTGCAGGCCATTGCGTGTGAACGAACTCATACGCTTTAGCACCTAATCGCCTACGAAGATCCACGTTGACAATAAGTTCTTTAATTGAATCTTCAAGGTCATCTGGATGGCATATTTTTGAAGGAGGCCACATATTTGGCGGAATGAATTTTTTCAAATATTCAAATCTATATCCACCAACAACCGCTGGCCTACCAAAACAAGCAGCTTCAGTGGCAAAGCCTGCCATTGGGGTATCAGAATATATTTGATCAACTATAAAATCACATAGTTGAATCTCCTTAATAACCTCGCTATTTGGACGACCTTTAATTTCAATAAAATCAATATTATAACCGCTGGATTTCAACCTCTCAACTGCTTCGCGAATCAATACCGAACCTTTAACAGCAGAGTGTGAAGGCGAATGAAGAATACGAACCGGTGTACCGTCATCCTTCATCATCACCGGATGATTGTTACCAAAGCGATATTGCGGAGAATCAGCAACATCGAGATTACTGTAACATGGTATGCCGAGTGCATAAATATTAATCAGCTTTTGAGATGAATATTGGGTAGAAGAAAAGGGCGCACCAATAACCAAGTCAACGGTTATTTCAAAAAATTTAATTCTTCTCTTATGCCTTAGAGCAAGCCTTTTAAGAATTTTAGACTGCGGTTGTAAACCATCCTGAGTTTGATAGGATCCATCAATAAAAGGCGGCCTTAACTCAGAACCATGCGCCATATTAACAAGAACCTTTTTACCAAAGAGCCTCAATACGGGTAGATCTAAATTCCATCTTAATAAGGTGTAACCATATCCAAAAATAAATACGTCATAGCGAAACAGCGCAATAAAAAAATAGATTAAACATAACGCCTCAATCAGCAGAGTAATGACAGCCCTAAAAAAAATGAAAGTTCGGTTATTTTTACCTCTTCTACAACGCGATAACCAAGCTATACTCTTCAACAATATTGAGGTTCTTATATTACTTCCGGAACCAAATATATCATCAGAATAAGTGACATAATCACAATCAAATCCCAATGATTTAATACCTATCCAGAGATTATGGTAGTATCCTGCGATTTCCTGAGTTCCAATAAATATTTTTTTATTCTTCTTCACACAAGTATCCGAATATAGGATGAATTACTCCTCTAGTATAAGACAAAAAGGCAATAAAGAATCCTCGCAGCAGAGCTACGAGGTATTAATTCAAAAAAGATCGATTCATTCACGAAGCAAGGCTTAGCGGAATTTACCCATAGAGATTAAAGTTGGTATCTTCATATTTCATCAAAAAATTCCGGCGGCTTATTTTCCCTCCAAAGCTTCACGCATACCTTTTTTCCATGATAGTAAAAAAAAGCCGGGAAATCTTCAGGATCGGAAGCACGAATCTCGTTAACCAAATCAATCAAAGGTTTTGAAGGATCAATTTCAGAATCATTAGGTGTGCGCTTTTTTGGATAATTGCTTGATTTCTTTTCTTCTTGCGTCACAGGTAACTTGCCAATGTCAAGCTTTAGAAGAGCTTCCATTATCAATTCTGGTTCACTCGCATAGACTTTTCTTTGAAGAGATCTAAGCGTGTCAAATGGGGTTAAAGTAATATTACTTTGTGCTATTATCGCTCCTTTATCAGCCTCTTCTTCTATAAAATGAACCGTTGAACCGGATTCTATTTCATTGTTTATAAGTATATATGCACCTGTTGTAGGTCCTCTGTATTTTGGCAATAGTGTTGGGTGAATATTAAGTGCTAACTTATGCCGTGAATAAATAGACTTTGGAATAATGTAAGGAAACCCCACAGACAGTAAGTGACAATCTAGCCTCAAACTTAATGCGTCTGCAAGTTCATCTCTGCTAATTTTCAAAATCTCAAATCCAAGATCATGCAATCGATGAATACTACCTTCAAGTTTTGCCTCCATTTTCGATGGAACGAGTACAAGTCTTATATCAATTCCTTCTGCGACTAACCTTTTAATTACACCTTCTCTTCCTGCGCCTCCAAAAAGTATTATCCAAGGTTGTTTTGAACATTTCATGATTTTCCAACCTTTAATAAATATCTCGGACTAACAATAATCACTTTTTTATGGTTTTAACTTGCTTGATTTTAATTGATCAAACGGAATAACATAGCAACCCTTGTAATGCTCTAAAAAATATGGAATACATTGGTCCAGCACCGATGAGTTAAATATCTTGGTGTAATAATAATACGGATAATCTATGGTGCCCCAGCGTTTCTTAAAGTCATACACGCCACCTTGACTGAGCCAAGTACCACCCCAGTTCCAATATTTGAAGCCACGGTCAACAGAATCGAGCATAGCATAATAAATAATCAATGCGAGAGGCTGACTGCTACGATATGCTTCTACTATTACTGGAGTAAAGTACTCTACAGTTCGATTAAAATAAAATAATAGCAGTCCAGCAATAGGTTTGCCATGTAAAGATGCAATAAAAACATCCCATTCATGCTGTTGCATATGTGTCGAAATCTGTTCAAAAAAAGACTTGTCTTTGGGCAATCCCTCAACGGCATTAATATTCTGCTGATGGGTACTGAACAAAAAATCGATAGTCTTTACATCTCGGCTTTTCTCAACCTTAATGCCTTCCTTAAGAGCGCGCCGAATGTTCCTAGGGCGAGGTTCATCAAAGAGTTTCAATAAGTCTGATTCAGAACTGATCCTGTCGAAACAGGTGAACTGACCGATACGCTCATCCCTGAAGTTGTAGTCAACAGCTTTATTATAAAAATCAGCATCTTGCTCAAGAGGATTTGTAATCAAAGTCGCTGAGCAGGCGTTATGCACTGAAGCCTCTTCATAAAAAGCATTTACCAAGCCTGCTTTTGCTTCATAATCAGGTTTATGCTGAATAATCCCTCCATTACTCCCGTAATAAGCTAAAGAGTTAAACACAGGCCCCAGTGGCCCAAATTTATAAATGTAAGGCAACACTCCAACTAATTCTCCATCACGCCAAGCCATTAACCATGACGATTCTGCATCTAAATGCTCAGTTATCAACCCAATAAATCGATAATTAGAGTATAAAAGCACTCGTTCATTTAGCAATAGATAATCATTGATTTGCTGATTTCCTACTCCAGCTAATTTGGTAATGGTTAGCATAGGCTATTGTTCATCCCTTTTTCTCTTTTATTAATGGACAGATTAGCAATCGCCTCTTCTGCTCTCTCATTAAATCTCTATGGGTCATATTCCCCGCCTCTTGAGGCGTAAAGTATGATAGAGTTGTCTTCAAAATACCCCGCTGCTTACGGCGGGGTTCTTTATTATTCAGCAAATGACTCGGGAGACAATTTAATATTTTATAGATACCAGCATTTCGTTACATGACTTATGTTTAGCGCATTCAATACTTTCACCATTAATCCAACTGGTACAAAGTAAAAATATTTCTTTTCGGCCCCTGTCGCACTGTTCAGGATATTACACATCATTACATCACATAAATATTTTTACCATCTCTGGTTTTTTTAAAAAATAGATTTGGCTTACAACCCCGCTTCATTTTTATTGATTAATAAGCTATTAATTGAAAAAGATCTAGAAAACGGCACCCATAGAGTAATATAATTTACATCGCTTAACGCAAAGGCATCAAAACAACATAACTGAACGTGCTGACACTAAGAAAACAAACCTCTAAGTATTGATTTTATTTTGATGCAATTACAGTTATTCCGGATTCTTCAACGTGGAATCGTTCTATTTTAAGGCCTGCCTTATCCAAAAACTCTTTTATTTCCTCAGGGGTATGACGAAAGCAGTTATGCGGACGAAACCAATCAAAGTTTATGTGATTCATTTCATCAAGGTTAAAGTCCGATTGGTAGTATGCCTTGCATATTTTGTAATAAAATAAGCGTTGCAGGTTATATTTTCCTTTCTCAATCCCTAAAAATGGTATTGCCTCATCGATCTCAATTTCTATGTTGAGATCACCCAATGTTTTACCAAGTTTTGAAAGAGGTTCCAATGCCGCCCATGCTTCTTCATTGTTCAATGGTGTCAGGGCATCGCGAATCAAATCATCTGTAAATTCTCGAATAGGTGCTTTCTTTTTGTAGACATAAAACAAGAATTTACCCCCTACTCTCAACCGTTTTGACAACTCCACAATTGCATTTTCAACGCTATCGGTATGGTGTAAGACTCCCTCAGAGAAAATCACATCGAACTGTCCATAGTGTTCAGGTATAGAATTCAAATCACACCGTTCAAAGCGAGCGGATATTTTTTTTTCAGCGAATCTCAACTCTGCGACGTTAACAGCCTCTGAAATGTCAACGCCAAGGTAATCATGATGTTGCAAATGATCGCCAAATAATAATAGTCCCGAGCAACCACTACCACAACCTGCATCCAAAATGATGCTCCTCGATTGAAACAAATCGCTTACACGAGAGGGATCGCCATCAAAGTATTTTTCGAATAACCAACTTTTTAATGATTCCTGCATGGCCGAGGATTCATAGGTCTCACGTTTTTTCCATTTAAATCCAAACGTTTCCTCGGTTTGTTGCTGAGATTGTGATTTCATGCTTGTCATTGAACTATATAATGATTCAGTGATCCGGTTGTAGTGATTTCATCAAAGTTTCCAAATTCAACAGTGACCAAATCAGCAATCGTCTATTCTGCTCACCATTGAGATGCTGGCTAACAAGAGCCTCCACAGTGGATCGATCCAATATCGAGTAAATATGAGCATTACCATTAATCAACTTGCGCTTAACAAACTCAATACTCTCACCCTTGAACCAGCTCGCATCGGGGGCTGAAAATCCCTGTTTTTCAGCTTCAGTGATTCCTTCAGGAACATGGCGGTTCATTACATCACGCAGAATCTGCTTGCCATCTCTGGTTTTCTGAAAATAGAGGTTCTGTTTACTGCCAGCTTCGTTTTCGTTGATTCGCACCACCTCATTGAGGTTATTCAGTTTGAGGTGCACCGGGCACTGCATGGCAAAATCAACAAGATCGTTATCCATGAAAGGAACCCGGGTTTCAAGACCATGCGCCATGCTGAGTTTGTCTTCAACGACAAAAAGACCATGGAGAAAGGTTTTTGCTTCAAAATAGAGTGAGTGATTAATATACTCTTCAGGAGAGCAAAGTTTATCAGAGCGGTTTTGAAAAACATCACGAAAGATATCTCGCGTCCAGACATGCTCAACCTCTTTTGATACGGGAGCAAACATCTTCCGAAGATGACGGTTATCTATCAGCCGTTGCCAGTAGAGGTAATACTTGTCGATATAGTGTTCAAAATCGTCATTAACCACAGCCCGATAATAACGCCAGGGGTACCCGCCAAAGAGCTCATCTCCACCAGCACCACTTAGAACAACCTTGACAAACTTGCTTGCCAGTTTGGCGGCATAGTAGTTGGGATAGCTTTGCCCTACTCGCGGCTCTTCAAGGTGCCATGCCAGCTTAGGCAAACAACGCTCCATATCTCCAGCTTTAAGAACCATTTCATAATGTTCGGTCTTGAAATGGTATGACATTGCCTCAGCTTTTGCTCGCTCATCAAAAGCAAGTTCAAGGCCTGAAGCCGAGCTGAGATCAAAACCACAGGTAAATGTTTTGAGATAGGGATAGGATTTCGCAGCAATGGCAGTGATTGAACCGGAGTCCATTCCACCACTGAGGTAACTGCCAAGTTCGACGTCAGTAACCAGTTGACGGTTGACTGCCTGCGTAAACAGACGATCAAGCTCTTCGCGGTATTCCTGATCGGTTGCTTGTTGATCGGGCTGGCGAAAGTTGTAGTCCCAGTAGAGGGTTCGTTCAAGAGTTGGTGTATTCCTTCTCAGATCAAGTGTGGCATAGTGACCGGCTGGTAAAAGCTGAACATCCTGAAGAAGCGTTTTATCGGTAAAAATGTTCTGGAAAGTAAAATATTCAAGCAGAGCCTCTTTGTCGAGCGCTTTTCTGAAATCCGAGCGAGCAGTGATTGCTTTCTGTTCAGAGCCAAAGGCAAAAGTATCTCCCTGGTGACTAACGTAAAGAGGCTTGATTCCATATCGGTCACGGGCAAGCAGCAACGTGTGCTCTTTTCTGTCCCAGAGTGCAAGTGCAAACATGCCGTTGAAGCGCAGTAACGCTTTTGTTCCCCAGTGAGACAATGCATAAAGAACAACTTCACTGTCGGTCCTTGATTGAAACAAGAATCCTGCAGCTTCCAGCTCAATGCGTAATTCACGAAAGTTAAATATTTCACCATTATAGCTCAGCACGTAACGCTGATCTGCGCTGATCATCGGCTGATGACCGGCAGGTGAAAGATCAATAATGGCAAGACGACGATGACCAATTCCCACATTTCCATCAATCCAGTGACCCTCTCCATCCGGACCGCGGTGAGCTATCGCATCAGTCATCTGTCGCAGCACGACAGGCGATACTGGCGCACCGTCAAAATGAATAATGCCGGTAATACCGCACATTGCTGCTCAGACTAACGATTTAATGATAGCGACCACATAGTGGTAATCATCCTCACTCATGCGGTTATGTAACGGTATAGCCATAGTATTCCTGTCACAATCCCGGGAACCGGGATAATCTTCCGGTTCGATAGAATAGCGTTCAGCATAGTAACCCAGCATATGCACGGCATGAGTACCAGGACGTGTTGCAATCCCTGCCTGTTGCAGTTTTTCCATCAGATCATTTCGTGGCATGGGTGATTTTGTCGAATCAACAGAGATGACAAAAGCCTGCCATGCATGAATACCGAATTCAGGAATTACTGGCATACTAAGCCATTCAAGAGATTCGAGCTCTTTTCGATAGAACTCAGCCCACTGCTGGCGCTCTGCAATGAATTGATCAAGCTTTGAAAGCTGAACCAGTCCAACAGCTCCTTGCAGATCGGTCATACGATAGTTGAAGCCAAGCAGATTGAACTCCGGCAACAGGTAAGGGCGAGGGCCACTGTGGCGCTGTTCTTCGGAAATTTCAGCACCATGATTTCGCAGCTTGTTGATAATATCGGCAAGTTCGCTTTTGTTGGTCGTTACCATTCCCCCTTCACCTGTGGTAATCGACTTGCGTGGGTGAAATGAAAATGCGGCAGCATCTCCCAAAGCACCCGCAGAGACACCCTTGTAACTTGCGCCTGCTGCACAGGCTGCATCTTCAATGATTTTTATATGTTGCGGCACTACCTCACGAATAGCATCCATATCTGCACAAAGTCCGAACAAGTGAACGACAATGATGGCTTTGGTCTTGGCTGTCAGTCTCCGGGCAATCTCTTCAGGACTGATGTTGTTGGTTAAGGGATCAACATCAGCAAATACAGGTGTCGCTCCGCAATAGATAACAACATTAGCGGTAGCTACCCAGGTAAAGGCTGGTACAATCACCTCATCACCCGGGCCAATACCCATTGCCACAAGAATAAGGTGAAGCGCTGTGGTACAACTCGTTGTAGCCAGAGCATGAGTCACCTGATGGCGTTCCGCAAAGGTTTCTTCAAACGCAGCAACCTTTGGTCCCTGAGTCAACCAGCCGTTCATCAAAGGCTCACGACAGGCCTGCCACTCATCCTCACCCGTAAATGGCAGGGAAATCTGAACAGTTCTTTTCATAGAGTTCATGATTTATACCGGTAAACCAACTGCCTGACGGCGAGTTTCAACCTCAGCAATATGGCCGGCTCGCCACTCGATCAAGCGTTTGAGGCCTTCCTGAAGATCAAGCGTTGCTTTGAATCCGATTTGATCACTCGCTTTTTTCGGATCACCAATACGATTGCGCACCAGAGTAGCCTCACTGCGAGGAGCATAGTTGATCGACTTTATACATCCGGTGATGTCAACCAGCAATTCAGCGAGTTCCCTGAGCGATGTTCTTTTGCCGGTTCCTACGTTGTAGAACTGGTCTGTCGTTTCCGCCTTCATTGCGCAGACATTTGCCCTTCCGCAATCCTCTACTGCAACAAAGTCGAAGGCTTCCGAGCCATCACCAAGAATAGTGGGGCTCTCTCCCTTGTCGATAGCATCAAGCATCTTCATGATGACGGCAATATATGCTCCATGGTAGTCCTGACGAGGTCCATAGACATTCATGTAACGCAAACCGACATAGTCCAGCCCGTAACGGTGATGAAATGCCCGAAGCATAGCTTCACCGGCAATCTTGGTGGCTCCGTAGAAATTCTTGTTGTTGAAAGGATGCTCTTCATCCATTGGTTCTATGACTGCATCACCATAAACACTGGCCGAAGAGGAGTAAACAAGACGTTTGACACCCGTTTTAACGCAGGCCTCCATAACGTTGAACGTCCCTCGAACATTGACATCGAATGCACTACGGGGAAATTCATGACATTGCAGTAACCAGAGTGCGGCAAAATGAAAGACTCCATCGGCTCCGCTGAAGGCCGCTTCAAGAATATCGGTCTGCATGATATCTCCACCGATATCAAAAATTTTAACACGAGGATCCTTCAGTGACTCAAGAAGATTCTCGCGACTTCCGCGAACAAAGTTGTCATAAATAACAATCTCTTTTACATCTTCCTTGATCAGATGATCGACGGTATGCGATCCGATCAGGCCTGCACCTCCAACCAAAACTATTTTCTTTCCGTTTAAATCCATAATCAGTTTTTTTCTATGTAATTGTCACAGACATATCGGGCAAAGGGAAATGTGCTGGTCCATGCCGGAGAAATTGCATTAAGGATATGCGTTGAATTTTGGCCTCTCTCAACCAGAAAATCGTTTACAAGACCTCCTGTTTGCCGGTCAAGTACCTGAGCGCGAATACCCACCTTATCGGTTGGCAGAAGATGTTCGGACTTCAGGCGGGGAAGAATAGACTGAGCAGCCTTAACAAACCATGGCTTGAAATATCTCCGTCCCTCCTGCCAGGCAAGGCGACGAAATCCGTCACGACCTGCAGCAAACTGTTTTACAAGAAGTGAAGTAATCCGCATCAACTCTTGCGGGTTAACATCTTGCAAGCCACGGTAATTTTCACGACCAAAAGCGGGAACGGCAGTGGGGCCAAGGTAGGTAATTCCATCTGTAGTTGTCGTAGTATGAACACCAAGAAAAGGGACACGTAAATCAGGTACAGGGTAAATTAAATGGCGAACATCGACCCCCGCATTTGGATCAAGTTTCCAGTACAATCCCTTGAAGGGAAGGAGCGTATACCGATGACCGATATGGAAAAGATGAGCAATCGTGTCAGCACAAAGACCAGCCGCATTTATTGCATGACCATAACCGAGCTGATCACCGTTTTTCAGCGTGATCCTTCGTTGTTCAACATTAATTTGGACAATTTTCGCATTACATCGAATTTCAATCCCAAGCCTGTCAAGCTCCCCAAGCATGGCCTGCATTACTGCTTTTGGACTACCCACTGCGGTAGATGAAACAAAAAGTGCTTTTCCAGTAACCGAACGCACTTCGGGTTCTAAAGTTTTAAGGGTCTGCTCATCAAGCTCTTCGACATGGATTCCATTGTCATGAGCTCTTTCGGCAAGAATTTGAAGCTGAAGAGTATCATTTTCTCTTGTAGCAACAAGAATCTTCCCGCGCCTCTCAAGTGGCAAGTGATACTGCACACAAAACTCAGCAAGCTCGTTTGCTCCTTGTCCACAAACCGTAGCTTTAAGTGATCCGGCAGGGTAATATATACCGCTATGGAGCACCCCGCTATTACGGCCACTGGAATGAAAACCGGGACCGGACTCTTTCTCAAGCACAACAACTGTTGCCTCTGGATAACGCTGCTTTAGTTCACGTGCTATGCTAAGACCTACAATACCTGCACCAATGATCAAGTAATCCGATTGTTGGATGCAAATATTAGATTTACTGGAACAGGTAACCAGCCTGTTTTTGCTTGTTGTCTGTATCAAATCGGTGATTCCGTAACTCTTTCACCATGCTCATTCATCCAGCCAATTCGCTTTGCTGGCACTCCGGCCATAAGCGCGAATGGTTCGACATCTCTTGTTATAACCGCACCCGCTGCAATAAAACAATACTCACCAAGGGTAACACCACAAACTATCGTAGCGTTGGCTCCGATGGTTGCTCCTTTTTTGACAAGTGTAGGTCGATATTCATTCTTGCGGCTTACCGCTGAGCGCGGATTATACACATTGGTAAAAACCATACTCGGACCGCAGAAAACATCATCCTCCAACGTGACAGCATCATAAATGCTGACGTTATTCTGGACTTTGACGTTGTTGCCTATGACGACGTCATTGCCGACATAGACATTTTGGCCAAACGAACAGAGTTCTCCGATTTTAGCACCGGCAGAAATATGCACCCAGTGCCAAACACGGGTACCGTCTCCAAGCTGTGCGCCTTCGTCAATAATGGCAGTCGGATGTGCACTATAGGCCATGCTCAGTATTCAAGAGGAAGTGAAATAGTGTTGCCATCACGAGCTGAAAGATAGGCGGCAATGATCAATTCAAGCGATTTAAGACCTTCACGCCCATCTGTTTCAGGTTCTGCTTCTCCACGAAGAACGTCGATGACATTTTTATAGTATAGCGGATGACCAAAGCCATATACTGAGGTTGTTTGATAGTTTGCTGCTTTAATATGTTGATCGTAGTCCCGCGAGTCGGCAAAGTCCCAAAGTTGGATGTCATTGACGGCGACGCCTCCAATGCGTACACTCCCCTTTTCGCCAAGTATGGTAATGCTGCCTTCAAGATTGTTGGGATAGGTTAACATGGTCACGCTCATTGAGCCAATGGCGCCATTACGCCAGCGCACATTCATAACTCCTGTGTCTTCAACCTCAATATCGCGTGTGGTACTGTATAGTGGACCCCGATTTTTAGACAGCGGTTTAAGATGTTAACTTGCCCTCAAAAGGAGCAGGTAATGACAAAAAGGACACGAAAAATTTTCAGCAGTGACTTGAAGGCCAAGGTGGCGCTTGAAGC
>Ga0209697_10003182_pt1 | contig 22577 bp, 25 predicted proteins | sample AliMusrvi5mmetaG_FD_184115 | JGI IMG/M metagenome (GOLD analysis project Ga0209697, IMG submission 184115) | Freshwater lake bacterial and archeal communities from Alinen Mustajarvi, Finland, to study Microbial Dark Matter (Phase II) - Alinen... | ecosystem: Environmental > Aquatic > Freshwater...
TCAACCTGCATGAAACAAGGCGTCACTGCGTCCGAGGGCTTGCGCCTGCTCTTTGAGGGAAAATTCCCGGATTTTATGAATGTGAAAGAACAAGGTGCTGAATAGTTACTCATTCCCTTGCGAATGATAGGTCACTTGGCAGGTTTTCTTCCCGATAATTGAGTATGATAACTCTTCAATAACATCTTCTGCGGCGGAGTAGTTTTTCGCGGCTTTAGGGGCTACGACAAACAGTCGAGAGTATTTATCCAACATACTTCGTGATTCCTGAGAGATGGCTTCACCAATCTTTACAAAAGCACCATCTATATCAATCATAATCGAACTACCCTTGTAGATTCCGGCAAAGCCGCGCAGTACATAGAGAGCCAGTAGCTCAGGTGTAGTCAAACCTATTTTATGAATATTCGGAATTATGATTGTTGCGGTGTCGAGAAGCTTCCACCGATTGCACCTTTTTTGATTGTCCTTACGTTCGTGTAGTGGTTCAAGCGGCATCATCGGCAGGTTGAACTCCTCAACCAGACTCTTTTTCAGGCGGTGAACGGAACGTTTTTTAATGCTTAATTCCTCTTCAAGTTCTTCAATGGATGCACCTTGCGGGCGTGACAACAGCTTTACTGCCTTGATGACATCCGCCAGTTGATTTGCCCACTGATTTCTTTCTCTTTCCCGTTTAGGCATTGTTAATCCCTCCAATGAAATATTCCACAATTTTAAGACTGCCTGATTATGTCACACCTTTACTGTAGCTATTAATCAATACAGATAAAGGGGAAATTATGGATCAAAAAACTGCAAGTAAAACGGCTGGGCATCTATACAGTGCTACTACGGCACTTTTAGATATTTGTTGTCCTGCTAACACTTCTATTGTTACAAAGGAAGAAATACGCCGTATTCTCTCCGCTCATTCCGGTAAATTGTCAATAGCATCTGTTGTTACAAGTGGCACTGATCGTGCCGTCAAATTTGTTGCAGGTTTTCAAGCGAGTCTTTATCCACAGCTACCAGTTCATGCCATAATTACCGGTGTTATTCTTGTGATTTATAATAATGGCGACATGACTACTGAAGAATATCTGGTTATCAACAACAGATTGCTGGTAACTCTTCCTGATGATACCCCAACGATTATAAGCATTTCTCCAACTGAGAATGTTGTCAGCTGCATAAAAGGTACATTACTTATTTCATGGGAGCCGGGAACATAACTTGTGCCGCTTTCTAATCCAAGTGCTGATGGTAGTCAGCAAATCCGCATCTCAAGTCATATTGATCACCGGTCAGAATTTCATAGGATGGATCAAGTAGCGATATACTGCCTTCAACAATTGAAAAAGATCCGCAAACATTCATAATAGTTCCTGATTTTATTAAATTCGCCAGGTCATGTGCTTTGTCATGTTCATCTATAAAATACTCTATATTGAGCGGAAACGTGTTGCAGTGTCCATCCATTGCCAACGATTGTATAGAAAATTGAGTGTGCGGTCTGTCACCTCCGTTCTCATACAGAGAAACATCGGTGATAAGGCAGGTGATCGTAATGGAGGCATTAGTTGGTGGACATTTTTCTTTTTTTACCATGGGATAACTCCTCTGTATTTACATTACTAAATACAACAGAGGAGTGTCATTTTTGGACACATAAAGGATTCAGGTGCAACCATATACGAATCTAAAATGATTCCCTTCATAAACTCTTACCGGATTTCCTCGCACCAACTCATTATGAGCATCCCAACGCTGCTTTTGTGCTTTAGCCAGTTGGCGCTGGTCGTGCCGGGCAACCAAAATGGAAAGCCGCTCCAAGGCTCGTTTTTTGTTTTTCCCCTGTGAACGCTCGTCACTGGCCATTGCGATCAGTCCGGTCGGAATATGCACGGCACGAACTGCTGATTCTGTGGTATTGACATGTTGCCCACCTGGGCCAGATGCTTTCAGGGTTTCAATCCTCACATCCTGATCACGGAACACCGATGCCTGGGGTAATATCACTGAATTAACTCCAACGAACCAGTTCTTCCGTTTGTGCCCATGGCGAAAAGGCGAGTTTCCTACCCATTGAACTGTTCCCACCCAGGAAGCTGCAAAAAGATTACATCCATCACCGTCAATATGAATCAGTGCAGAATGCAAAGTTTCCGTTTCCGTACCGGGTTCTTCTTCAATGACCGAGGCACAAAGCCCTTGCCTGGTGGCATCGGCGACCATCTCTACAGCAAGCCGCGCCACTACCCAGCAACACTCGATAGGGCCACGACCGGAAGTTATCTGTAGAAGTAGCGACATTTATCTCTTCCTAACCTTGTAGGTCAACACCGGTTGAAACACTGCTACCACCTTGATCAATCCGAAACTTACCATGTCGCCGATTACTGAATCTATGTCCTTATAAGCCTGAGGTGCCTCCTCATAAAGCAAATCACGATCCTCACAGACTATATAGCTACCCAGTTTTGTTTTTTTCATTGAATCTGGTGAATATTTCTCCCGCAGCCGTCCTTCACATTCCGAGCGCCCCCACTTGCGTCCTGCACCATGAGCCACAGACCAAAGGTTCTGATCTTGATTCCCAAGCGGTTTAACGAGGTAACTACATGCACCACGGGAGCCAGGTATAATTATGAGGTCACCATCTTCTGGCGTTAAATATTCAGCTGACAAAGGGTTCCATAATTGGTTACGGCTCCGATCAGAGGGTGATGCACCTTTTCGATGAAGAAAGTATTGCTTCTCATGGTTTTCAACGACTGTTATTGAATTGTGTGTGAGATCCAGAATCCTGCGATAGCTACTCCCAAGTTCTTCAAGGAAACGATTAGCAATCAACTCTCTGCTGGCAACTGCCCAACAGATACAGTTGTCATGTCGAGACAGATAACTCCAGGAATCATCATCGTCAGCTTTTAGCCCACCATCTCGGTGAATATCCACGTGAGACCGCAGTAGCATCTCACCCAATCCTCGTGAACCGGAATGAACAAGTAGAAACAGATTGTTCTCGTCAAGACCGACAGAGTGAAAGGAATTAGAATCCGTTACATCTCTGATTCGCAGTAATTCGGCAAAATGGTTGCCCATACCAATTGTCCCAACAGAAGAGGCAAATCCTTCTGGCTCTGCCCCCCGCTCTTGCAACCATGCAACGACATCTCCACCCCACGGTTCTTCCAAACCGGATAGTTTCTTCGCCCATTTTTCCGGTTTTGCCTTGGCGGCGTTCAAATCCGTATCAAACAGTGCCATACCACAGCCGACATCCGAACCAACCAGATAGGGATAGAACACCCCTTCCGACAGCATGGCCGCACCGACCGGCCCGCCTTTACCGGGGTGGAGGTCCGGGAATCCGGCGACCTTGAGCATGCCGGGGAGTGCGGCAACTCGTTCAAGCTGGCGGATGGATTCGCCTTCGATCCATGCGGAGGAGGAAAAAAAGGTATGTATTTTTCCAGAGCTAATCATCTGTATACTGGACATTTGGCTGATTAACTTTGGCAAAGTACTCTTGCGCATTGTTTAGAAGTTTTTCCTCAAAACGGCTTTCCGAAAGCTCTTTGCGCGATCTAGCTTTTTCTGATTCAAGATCACTTACTGACTTGCAGGTTCGGCATGTGCCACCATCAAGTTGTTTGTTCACCCACTTTTCAAGTACATTTGATGAAACACTTAATAGATGGGCAACTTCTGCCACCCTGAATTCCTTGTCATATATAAGGTACATTACCGATTGTTTCATGCTCCAACGTTGCAATTTGTTTTTGTAAGCATGTCCAATATTTGTCCAGGAATCCATGTTCCATAAATCTATACGGTTCAACCAGTTGACGAATACTATTTCCTGTCCAGAATCTATATTACTAATAACACGGAGATTTTTTACGACTCGTATTCGTCCATTATTGTCTATTACATGCTCTGTAGCAGGCGCTATGATGCAGTGTTTAATAGCTTCACTCTGAGCATCAGTAAAGGTATCGTCTCCCATTCGCTCTAATAGTACTTGCCAATCCTGATGTGGAAATATGCTTAGCCCACTGCAAAAGCCTGAGTCATCTCCTTTGCAAACAGGTATTGAGTTAGTGATGATAACCTTGTTAATGTACGCGTGTCTGGCATAGAAATCTCGTATAGGTGAAGGCAATTTTGTTCTTCCAGAATTATCTATTTTCCCCATGAATACGCCTATACTCATACGACCTCCTTTTCAAAATATCATCTCCCTCCAACAGCATGGCCGCCCCGGCCGGTCCACCTTTGCCGGAGTGAAGGTCCGGGGATCCGGCAACTTTGAGCATGCCGGGGAGTGCGGCAACTCGTTCAAGCTGGCGGATTGATTATCACTCGATCCAGGTGGATGAGGAATAAAAGGTATGTATTTTTTCAGAGCTATTCATCTGGTTGATTGACTTTGGCAAAGAAATTTTGCGCATTTTAGCTACCTCGTGATTAGCGATCACTTACTGACTTACCGATTCGACAAGTGCTTCTTGGTTCTGCTCCCTACACTTGAAAATATGTTCAACATTTGCCAAGGAATGCAAATTCCATAACGAATGGCGATACCCCTGCAATGACACAACAAAAGCAAATTCTTGTCCAAGATGTAAACCACCAATTTCGCGTAGATGTTTCGGGATTAGTATTCGCCATCTCTTATCAACTATAAGTTCTGAGGCTGGATCGAAAACACGACGTTTAAGTGCTTCTTTTTTAGCTTTGCCGCACCTAAGACTTTTGATGAATTTTATATATATTTTCCAATCATTGGGACAGAATATATCGAGTCCATTATAATATTTACCTTCACATTCTGTTCGCAGTGAAGTAGTGACGACTACCCTGTTATTGAATTGTGTAACCGGAATTTTCTTCGGAAATGTAGGGTGTAAATCAGCGGGAGGCGTTTGCAAGGCGGTATAATACTCTCGCCATATTCGAGGTAAAGTGTATCTTCCATTGCAGTCAAGTTTGCCTATAGCTATTTCCATTTAGTGTCCTCTTTCTGAATATACTATTCATTTTCTCTGTTTATTATCACCACAGCCTTAAAAAATTCATCCGGGTAATTGGCTTTGAGCCATGCACTCTGATACGAGATCAGAGCATAAGCCACAGCGTGAGACTTGTTGAAGGAATATTCCACATATTTGAACAGATATTCAAAAACCTCTTCAGCCTTATTCCGATTAAATCCCCTCACTACAGCTGTAGTAACAAACCGTTCTTTTTCGTTTGTGACTTCTTCTGGCCGTCTTCTTCCAAGTACCCGTCTTAGCAGGTCTGCTTGAGCGAGCGAATATCCTGCAACAGTGCTGACTATAAGCATTGCCTGCTCCTGGTAAACCAGAACTCCATATGTATTTGCCAGTATCAGCTCCAGTTCCGGGAGAATATACGTAATCGGAATAACTCGATGTTTTTGCGCAAGCAAATCATCAACTGTACCGTTTTCTATGGGGCCGGGCCGATATAAAGCGCATGCTGCAGCGATATCCTCAAAACAGGAAGGTTGGAGCTGCAACAGTAAATCTTTCATTCCGCTTGATTCAAGCTGAAAAATATGGTCCGTATTTCCAAATGAAATCAGCTCGTAGGTGAGCTTATCGTCCAATGGCAAAAGTTGCAGATCAAGAGTTGGATTCTTGCTTACACGGATCTGTTTGGCAGCTCTATCATTAAGCGTGAGATTCTTGAGGCCCAGGAAATCAAATTTGAGCAGTCCCAACAGCTCGATATATTTACTTGAATATTGGCTCACTATTAGACCGGTATTCTGATCTTTATAGATCGGTATAAATTTTTCCAGATGATCCGGCGTCACTACAACGGCGGCAGCATGAGTCGAGGTGGCATGGCGTAGCCCCTCCAGATAGAAGGCGTTGTCGAGCAGATCCTTGACTTGAGGGTCAGCTTCGGACATTTCTTTCAGTTGCGGCTCCTGCAACAGCGCCCTGTTCAGCGTCATTTTCAGGTCATCCGGAATCAATTTGGCAATCCGGTCAACTTCGCAATAGTTCATGTTCAGGGCTCGGCCAGCGTCCCACACGAAACCCTTGGCGCTCATGGTGCCAAAGGTGATGATCTGGCAGACTCTGTCGCAACCGTACTTGTCAATCATGTACTGGATTACTTCACCACGGCGGTCCTGACAGACATCGACGTCGATATCTGGCATAGAAATTCGTTCCGGATTGAGGAGCCGCTCAAAGAGCAGTCCATGTTCAATTGGGTCAATGTCGGTTATTCCCAAGGTATAAGCTACAAGAGAACCACCGACTGACCCGCGTCCCGGTCCCACAGGTATGCCGTTATTTTTGGCCCAGTTGATATAGTCAGCGACAATTAGAAAATAGACGGAAAGCTGCATTGTGATTATCCATTGCAGCTCATCACCCAGACGAAAAGAGTAAGCTCGCCGCTGTTCCTTAGACATGTCAGGGAATCTTGAATAAATGGTAGTCATTCGTTTTTGTAGACCCTCTACAGCCTGTACGCGCAGCATGATGTCATAATGGCCCTGAATCATTATTTCGCGTTTCTTGCTATTTATGCTTTTAAGCGACAGCCTGCGAAGAAAGTCATCGTTATTTGATCCTGCTGGAATTTCAAAATTCGGGAAGTAATACGTTTTACCGTCCAGTGGGAAATCAAGTTTGCACTTATCAGCTATTTTAACGGTATTCGAAAGTGCTTCGGGACAACCACCAAACATCTCCCACATTGATTCTGGTGAGTGAAACAAAGGCTCAATTGCAGGTTTTTCTTCGTTATTAATGTCCAGCGTAGTACCTTTTCTGATGCATTGTAGAACCCGGTATGCCCGAGTATCTTCAGGATTAAGGCAGTGGCAGTCTGCAGCGGCCACAAGAGGAATATCAAGGGTACGTGAAATTGCACTCAAGGTTGCTAGGGCTTGGGTAGGTTCTGGAAACAGCTCAATGTAATAGCGATCAGGAAAATGTTCATCGAACCAGGCGGCAACACTTATGGCATTATCATTGCCTTCTCGACATAAAACTGTCAGTTCGCCATTATTCCCACCAGAGAGGCAGATTAGCCCATCACTATGAGCGGCCAGCACACCAGGGGTAACAGGTGTGATTTCCTGAAGGCCTTTTGAGCATGCAGCCGAAACAATTTTACAGAGATTCCGGTAACCGGTGAGATCCATACAGAGCAACACCAGTTTATATACCAGTTGTGAAGAATTCTCATTTCGGTCAAGCAATACCGATGTAACAGAAATTTCACACCCGATGATCGGCTTGATACCGGCTTCAGTGCATTTAAGATAGAATTCAATCGCACCACACATGTTGTTACTGTCTGTAATGGCAACGGCAGGCATACCAAACTCTTGAGATTTTGCTATCAGCGCATTTATGCGAATAGTGCTATCGAGCAGTGAATAGTCGGTATGATTGTGCAGATGGATAAACTTGGGGGTATTCATGGGAAATTATCTCCTTGCATAGTAGCGATAATCTACTAATACAACAGAGGAGAGTCATTATTGGGCGCAGAAGAGCTTGTTGACCAATATTCCTTTGCATAAACGATAGCCTGCTCCATCCTGCCTCTGCCGACCGGATTGGCGCTGTGGATACTAACTTCCATCGGCAATAATGTTTTTCGGAAGGCTCCCTCTTCGATAAAACAGGCGACCTGATAACCGGTGCCTCCTGATTCACCAAGGTCGTGGTCAAGAGAAATTGCAGTCACTGTCCCACTTTCTAAAAAGGCAATAGCTTCCGCAGCGGTCCGGACATGCTTGTCATAGCCTTCCGGCATCGGACGCTCGTCATCAAGCCAAATTCTCATTTTCTTTTACCTCTCTCTAATACAATCCCATTTTTTTGTAATGCTGTTCATCCCTTGGAAATGGATCTGATTCGGTCCAACCTTCTGCCCTGAGATCAGAAATAATGTGATGACAAGCGGCCAGTACCGCTTTCTCACCAAAAAGCTTTGAGACCTCGGCAACACCGGCAAGGTGATGTCGTTTATGCCGGTGACGGTATCCGTATTCTGGTGTTCCGGCATATTCATCCAGCCACAGATGTACATCTTTAAACTCTTCACCAAACAGGACAAGAGATTCGTGACAATGGCTTTCATAGCTGGGCATCAGCAACTTCTCCGGAAGTTCATTTTATTTAACAAATACGGCATCAACTCATGGCAATCAATTTATCATCAATAACTCTCAGGCAATGCGGACAGAGCTGAAGCCTTATGTGTCGTCCCATACGAGCAGACCACGTCCAGCCGGGGGATATGTGTTCAGCTTTAATCGTTGTAATAAAGCCATCCAGAGGGCATATACCGTTGTGCTCCGGCAAACGATTTCTGGCAAAACCAAAAAACTGACTTATGATCGGCAAAGGCTCACGAACTGAATCGCATTTAGGTTCTATAAATGCTGACGTCTTGTAACGCTTTCCCCAATTGTCCAGTATTGGGTCTTGGGCTGAGATCAGCGGCCAGCGCAGTCTGACGTTTAAACGGTCTAGCACCTCGGAAGCTGATTCTTGTGATGGATAAATTGTCAGATCTTTAATTTTGAGTATTGCCGATTTAGAATTCGGAAAAAGGTCTGACATGCCCATAACCTCTTTTCCATTGTCAGTCACAAAAAAATGTTCATAAAGACCGCTTCTCAGATCATATCCAATAAGTGGTTGACATATTTTCTTGATTGCAGTCTCAATTTTCAATCTGTTCAGCACTCTGAGTGAATCTGGCGTAACCTTCTCAAGCGTAATCGGATGATGTAGTTGGCCACTATTGTGCTCGAACAGATAAACGTCACGACCGCGATCATTCCAATGAGTAGATGAACAATGCAGGAAGGCGCTGTACTGGTGGTGATTAACAATCAGATTTCTAACAAGCCAGAGTTCAAACAGACAATCTCGACTACTTCCAAGTTTAATACCGTCGCGAGGTCCGAATGTGGTCTCATCCGGTAAAACCATATTTATTTGCCCTTTGCTGTTGTCAACCCAGGTAATTTCCTTCATAAAAGTCCCGAATATACTAATTACGCACAGGTAAAATGAACTTCCTGATTTCTCTCAATCGCTTTTCTGGCTCTGCTTTTCCCAAAGGAATCAAGTTGTCAGTAAATTCCATAATAGGTTCCCAGTGCTGATTATCTTCAGGCTTCTCCTTGTGAAGCTTTGCCGAAGTGACCCCGTCATAGTCAAAAAGTTCCAGCCAGTTGGCATTTGCAAGTTCAGTATTGCACCATTCCAGAAACGGCTCAAACCCATGCGTTATCCAGAATTCATCCCGAGTTGGATAGAAAATCTGATATTCCGGTTTGCAGAGAGCACAATAATAGCCAGCCTCTGTTCTCCGTTCAACTACATCAAAGTCTCCGATTAAGTCCCAGCATATTCCCTCCCAGGTTACTTCAATCATAATCCCGGATTTCGGATAGAAAAAAACACGTATGGCGCTCGTAATCCCGATAAAATTCAGGTCGATGCAGTTCTTATAGCGCCGGACTTTTCGCAGAGAATATGGGAATCTGTTGCGGTTAGTCCGCAGCCAATTGAGAAACATATGTCGATTCTTAGGGCATCTTCTGGACATCGGATCTCCTGAAATCAAGCATTTTCAATCATAAACTCCTCCCGAATCCTTGGTTCGTCCCGAATGGCAGTTGCCATCTGCCCTTTCAGATCAACTTTAATTCCATTTTGATGCCGGATAATTATATCCGTATACACACTACCGATACGTCCGGCATGCTTTACTGGCATGTGCATATGACTGAACAGTTCATGAAAGGTGGCGCAGTGGCGGACGTTATAGATTTCTTCAGGTCGCGAGTGGCAGTCATTATGATCCTGGTCATCGCCAATGCCCCAGTGATGTTCACTTCCGTAGCGGAAAATAGGACCCTGTACCAGTAGTTTCATTGTACAAAGTAAAGCTGTATTACTATCGATGTCGCATTGAGACCCATCTGGCATATTATCTTCGGAAAACGGGTCATCATCGCGCACATAGAATTCAACCTCCACATCAATCTCGTAATCGGACAACCAGTTATCTCTCAAACGCACCTGATGCTCCATATCTCTTGACAGTTGAATACAGCGATTGAGAAGATCCTTTTCCCATTCGATAAACCAGGTATTTAAATTCATGGCAGCCCGATTTTCTTCTTGTGTCAAAACGGCTCTATTATCGATATGGTATGCTGCTATTGCCAACAGCACCTGTCGAACCGTATCAGCATTGATATGCTTTTCAAGGCCAATATCCTTATACTTGATCAGGCAATCCGGAACATTTTCAGGGACTCGTCCTTCCCAAAGTCCAAAATCACAATCCTTGTAAAAACTGCAGGATATACCGTCGATATCTACCGGAAATATATTGGTTCTTAATTCCTGCGGCAGGTAAAACTTATGGATATAGCGGGATTGGTCAGCATGTACCGAATGCATGAAATATATGGTTATATCCATTTTCATAGTGGCTCCTGTTTTTATTATTGCTCATAATCATTAAAGAACTCGTGTTGCATCCTCTCCCGCTAGCAAAAGCGCCCGTATCAGCTGCCCCCGTCGCTCAAGCCACCAAGATCTGTTACAGACAATGACTAGCCTCTTTTTCGCGCGGCTCACAGCGGTATTGATCAGGTTGAGTCCACGGGATCTTTTATTGCGGCTGTCGGTGAACCAAAGACGGTCTGTATCCACCACACTGAGTATCACGTCATCCCATTCACGACCTTGCGAACCATGCACGGTGAGAATTTTCTGGTCACGCCTGTATTCCGGAAGCATGTCGCCCAATAACCTGACCTGAGCCGTATAGGGTGCAAGAATAATTGCATTCAGGGGTTTTTCTATATTGATCCAATTCTTTATAGCTTCAGCTTCTGCCTGATTTTCTCTGGATACTTTTCGAGTTGACGGATGTGATGGCTGTGGCTGATCGCCGGGAGCATCAATAAAAAGAAGGTCTGTAGTGCCATCCACTGCGCCGCTGAACCCAATCCTGTACACATATTCATCGAGCACTGCGGCAAGGTTTGTTCCGAAGCGAAATGTTTTTGTCAAGGAAATCGGTTTCAATGATTCAAACAGCGGCATATCATTATTGATGTAGGACTGGAACGCATTCTCGGCAGAATATCGGCACAGACTTTCAGCATGTATTGCCGACTGCGCCCAGACAAAAGTATTCTGAATTTGGTTGTGCGCCCGCATCTCTTCATCACTGACTTCGCAGACGGGTGGCAGCTGCAAATGATCTCCAAGTAGCGTAACCGGGCATCCAATTGAGATTGCCGGCAACGCTTTCACCACGGATGCATATCCAGCTTCGTCAATAAAAATATGGTCAAAAAGAAGTTTTTCTTTGACCAGACGCCCTATATATCCATCCAGTGTTGCGGCAATAATTTCGGCATTCTGTAGGCGATCCTGCAATTTTGATTTCCGGATGGATCTCTTCATCTCTCGCAGTTGCTTTCGTTTTGCTTTCAGGCTGCGCAGATCCATCTCTTCATATTCGTCAACCACCATCAACATCAACTGGGATGTCGATGTGTGTTTTTGCTCTTCGCCGCTTCGCAGTTCGATACATGACGAGATCTTGCTTATCAGCGCGTCAATTTCTACCGTATGCTTTGATATGGCTCTGGATTCGCATAATTCGGGAAAGTCATTCGCAAAAGCGCGAGAAGGTGATCCGATACGCATGATTCGAGAACGCTCGATTCCAGCCTTGTCGGTCATGATCAACACACCACGAAGCACCTGTTCGAGTGAATTATTGGTCGGGGCGAAAATCGCGATCCTGCGGCGATTGTTCAGAAGCCCGATGACCGCATAGGCCAATACTAATTGCGTCTTGCCGGTGCCGGGAGCACCCCAGACATAACTGAAAGGCTCCTGTAACACATATTCCAACGCATTCTGCTGTTCCGGCGAGGGGCTGGCTCCATCAATAATAGGGATTTTTGCCATGTCTATTGGCATAGGTACGGTTCTGGGCAAAGCCACCGTATGCCCGAACTCTTCGTACCAGTCCCGGACCCTTTGAACAAGAAACAGCAGATCTGTCGCTATACGGAGGTTTTCTGTCTTGCAATGTACAATCGTTTCGAACACCTGTTCTGACAAAATCGTAACCAGAAGAATATTGTGATCCACGTCATATTCGTTGATGGAAAAATCACGATCAACATTCCAGACATGATCTGAATTAATGAGGCGAATTGAAACCGCCTCAACCTCAGGAATCTTCTTCGCAATACGGAATGTTATCTGATGGTCTTCAACATCCAACACCATCACTTCATGGACGATAATCTCGTTGCACCCCTTTTTATGTGTTTTTAAATGGTCATGATAAAGATGACTTCCAATCAGGCACAATGAACCCGCTGGATTACAGGGCTGTACCGATGATTGATCCGGGGTGCATACTGCTTGGAATCCAGGCAAAGCATTTCCGGTATTTTGTATTTGACAGTTATTTTTCCCCGCAATGGTAGGCGTTTGTTTATAACCTCCAGGCAGTACAGATCGGAGTTCATTTTCCAATAGCGTCCTGGTTGGCAATTCAATACCGCCCTCAGCTAATTGCCGGTGATACTTTTGAAGCATTTTGTTGGCTGCTATAAATTCGTAAGCTTCAAGTGATGTAACGCCTTCAGATTTAAATGCAGCAGCCCACTCTTTTCCATAAGGTGAATCGCATTTGTTGAAGCCATTCCCATCGCGCTGGTGAGCATGATCACAACGGCTGGACAAAAAGACCAAAGCCTTTCCTATGAGCATGCGTGCATGATTATCGGATACTTTCATACTTCAGCTTCACTAAAACTATGATGTTCCCAGCCTTCATTCACTTGAACAGGGCAGGTAAAATGTTCGAAAACCGTTTCAAATTGATGCCGTGAGTTCGGATGACAGCATAAACCCCAGTCTGAGTTAAATGGTGCATAGCATGAACATCCGCCGCATTGCAGTCCGGATTCATATTTTTTCCGAGTACTGAATTCCGCAGGCCATTTGTTGTCATACAACTCCTCAGAATCTGAATTAGAGAATTTGCCGTATTCAATCACATTTCTGTTCACAAGCATTCTCCCGGAATCCAGATGATACAATCACTAATACACTGACGGAGTGTCATTTTCGGACATACGTATGATTTTTTCTTTCAGTTCAATGTCTCTCAGTCCAATTGACATAGCGACTATCATAGTCTATGATATAGTCATTATCGGTAAAAAGGGAGTCGTACCATGCAGCAACTGACAACAATGGATTTAAGAAAAAATCTGGGACATATTCTTGATATGGTGGCTGAAAGCAACGAGTCCGTAACTATCTCTCGTGCCAATAAGCCTCTGGCAGTCATTCTCTCCATTACTGAGTATGAGGAGAAGGTGCAGAAAAAGAACCGTGCCCAGCGTCTTGAATCGTTGTCCAATGCCATGGATTCCTGGCGTGAGCGACACCGTAAGGTGACGACGCAAGTTGATGTTGTGCAGGCTGTGCGTGAAAGCAGGGATGCACGATGATTGTGCTAGATTCATCTGTAGCATTGAAGTGGATTTTTGCCGATGAAGATGGCGCGGATCATGCCGAGCGTGTTCGTGATGATCACATCAGCGGAAAAAGCGAGATCGCCGTTCCGGCACTGTTTTTCTATGAAATTGCCAACGTACTTGCCACAAAGGTCAAACTTTCAGCTGAAGAGGCACAGGAGGCGTTTGAGCTTATCAGCGCCTTCGAGTTCAACGTGCATGAGCTCGATAATTTAGAATATTTGGAGGCAATGGCCTTCGCCATGAAACACAAAGTCAGCGCCTATGACGCCAGCTATCATATTCTCGCTTCCCGGCTCGGGTGCCGTTTTCTGACAGCGGACCGGAAGTTTTGGGAAAAGGTCAAGGTGATAGGAGTGGCAGAATTATTGGAAGAGTGATTTATATTCATTCACTTTTGCCGGAAGTAATAGCTGCAAGTCTTATTTTGTCTTTATCATTCAGTTGCCAAGACCAGGTGCCGCTTTCCATATAGATACGTGCCTTTTCATTTCCGGAATCGTCGTCACCCATTACTACCAACCCTCGATGATACCCCTGCGCAATCCATTTATACAGACGACACGAATGACCATAAACCACGATTTCATGAATTCCATCAGGCAACTTTTTGGGCTCAACATCGATAAAAACATGCATCATGTCGCATCGTTCATTTTGGAACCGTTTTTTGACAATCTGTTTTATAATGTCAGTCAGTTGACCAAAGAACCATACACCATAAGCATCGTTGAAACCTGCTTTAGGGACGGGAATTTCCTGATCCTGTTCTTCCTCTCCATGAGAAGAATCTTTTGGCTCTTTAACATTTTTCTTAGGAGGAGTGCCCTTCGCTTCAGCGCGCCGTCTCAATCGTTCAGCCTCGTCAGCCTCTTTTTTGCGTCGTGCTTTCTCATTCTCCGCACGTTTATTTATCTCAATGCGGTGATCGTAGTCAGCTTTGCAGATTGCTTCCAGGGTTTTCTGCTGTCTGTCTTGATCTGACATGATGGTGCCTCCTGTAGTATGACAAACTACAGGTACACCATGGGAGTGTCATTTTTGGGCACAAGTACCAAAATAAATGATGGAAGGTGTTTGAAAATGCTAAAGAGGAATGTGTAGGCTATCAACCATATTGACATGGAGAAATAATTTCTCTACATTAGCATGTATGGGAAAGATTTTTACTGGCAATGGCTGGATTATCAAGGTGCAAGGTGCGGAGCATCCTCCGGTGCATGTGCATGTACTGCATCCTGATGGGAAAGCGGTGCTGTTTCTTGATGGTACCGTGATTAATTCTGGCGTTCCGGCAAAGATAGTTGCCGAGGCAACGATGTGGATTACAGAAAATATGGCTTTGGTGATGCAAGAGTGGTCGCTATTGGGTAATCCGGAAAAGAGATAACCTATGAAAAAACAAACAGCAAGATTGAAAGAAGTTGTAATTGTGTCATTTGGCATTGTGAAAGTGACATATACTGACGAGCGCGTGATAACTGTGGATCTGAACGGAATTATCCGCGATTATGCGGCATTTGCACCTCTATCAAATCCGGTTGAGTTCTCGACCGCAGCGATTGCTGATTGGGGGTGGTCTCTGGAGTGGGCTTGTGGAGCTACTCTTGATGCTGATCGCGTTTTTGAATTGTCGTTGGAGCAGTCGGGTATGGTTGAAAATGTGAAGTTCAGGCAGTGGCAGGACAAGAACAGGTTGTCATTATCTGAGGCTGCGGCAGCAATAGGACTGACTCGCCGCACGGTCAGCCAATATCGTACCGGTGCGCGACCGGTTTCACGCACGGTCGCGCTGGCATGTAAGGGCTGGGAAGCGATGAAGCTTGCGGCGTAGTATTTGTTATTTTTTAACCATTTGGAGAGCAAGCCACAAACTTCCTGCTTTTTCTCGCAATAGATTGGCAGAACGTCAATCCTGACCCCAGTGTCCCGAAACAATTCAACCGGCAATATTGTGATCTGAAAGACGTAACAGCTCAATTGCTGTTTCATCGTTCAGTTTTACAATGTCACTGGTGCCATATCTACGGCAGATATCAACCAGATTCAACATAAAAGCCAACCCTTCTGCCGCATCCTGGTTGTCAAGAATTGCCGGGGTAGCTTCAATTAACGGTTTCGGCAGAAAAACAATGGTCTTACATTTCGCCCGTGTAATTGCGACATTCAAACGATTAAGCCCATAAATAAATTCGGCCTCCATTTCTGCATACTCTGTGTCTGAAACACCATATGAAATGATAACAGTATCAGCTTCCTGCCCTTGAATTTTATCTACGGTATCTACAATCGGGGTCACTTGCCATTTGTGCTGTAATGCCATTTCACGTCTGATTTCATGAATCTGTGCATGATGCGGGCTGACAATAAACATTTTTTCTCTGGCAAATTCCTCATCATCAATATCTCCGGACACCCCTTCACGAAGCACCACGGCTATCTCGACCACAAGCCTTGCCTCGTCTGGATTTACTTTTGAAAACTTTTGTCCGTCAATTATCCCGATTACGACTGAATATTCAGGGTCTAAACAGAACCCCGCTACTCCTTCAGTTGTTCCATGCCATTCCAAGCGCCGTTCGGCGACCTGCTCATTAGCACAACAGTAATCTTTGCCGTACAGGCATACAGCGCTTAGCGCCGTCAAAACATTATTCATCCGGAAATTTTCAAGAAGCTGACAAAAGGGGATTGTATTATCTGAGTCCGCCAGGGATTTTACCAGATCAAATATTGATGAATGCAGTTTGGGTTCGTTATCGTCCGGTTCCGGATAGGTGCCTTTCATAATAGGCCCCAGTTGCAGATAATCCCCCGCAGTCACTAGCCTTCCGGTCGGAGAGACACGATCAATCACAAGCGCTGACTCATAAACTTTCAACTGAGATGCTTCATCGATAACAACCAGATCAAAGGTAAAATCCGTCAGCTTTGCCAGTCCCCATACAGTGCTGCCGAGTACAGAAACCTGATGTTGAGATAACCAGGAGGTGACGTCCCCCTTACCAATATCCTCAACCTCAGTCATGGATTGCCGCTTTTTACTGACTTTGGCTTGATGAATACCAGGCAATTCCGGGTTTCTCTCTGCGAGCAATGAGCAAATCTTGCTCTGCACATTTTCAATTGCTGCATGTGTCATAGCTGTAACAAGTACCCGAAAAGGACGTCCGGAATCAGCGTTTGCACTGGCAAATCCGATGATTAGCGAAGCGAGAAAGTGTGTTTTACCGGTACCTGGCGGCCCCCAAATCCCACAAACTCTGTGGCGGGAGATAACATCCCATGCCTTGATCTGGCTTGGGGTAAGGGTTAACTGTTTCAGTTGTTCCGAAAGGCTTTCTAAAACTGTATCCGAAAAAGGGAGAACAGTGGAATCAACCTTGCCGTCGAGCATTGAGAGAAAAAGCCCGTGACTCAGCGACATATTTTTCAGAGAGGTAACGGTCTTGTCAGTATTATAATCCATGAATCGCGGCAACATCAGGAAACGATCACCTGGATTCAGTGACGAATCCATCCCCCTGTACCATTTCAATATAATTTCCGAGGTAAAATTATCCTCATTGTTCATGGTGTCATATATCGCGGCGACTCCGATATCTGCCATCTTCATACCGCCCCATGGGTTGCAACGATTCCAATAGTCATTGTAGCGTGCCTGATTTCTTAACCCATCGGTGCAATCGCGCACTATCAGCCAGTTGGGCATACCACTTTCAAGTTCAAGCGTGTCAGAATCCACTTTAAAGCGATTTGCTTCAATTGCGATCAGAGGGATGGTATCCTCTTGTGAAATCAATACGTCTCTTGATGCACAACGGTTTTCTCTGGTCTCCTGGCAAGAGACAAGGCTTTCATATTTGGCTATGAAAAGCAGTCGAGAAATTTTCGGATGAAAACTGTTCCGAGGTATCTCAAGCGCATGTTTTGGTGGCCAGACTGACAAGGAACTTTTTCCCCAATCACGAAGTGCCACGAGCACCGCCTTATATGCATACAGCCTCTGTGTGCCCTCAGTTACAAGCATCTCCATGTTGTCTACGGATTCGCCAGTCCACAACTGTTGAATCAAATCCGATCTGACTCCATGCCCGAAGGGGAAATGCATAATTTCAGATCTGTCAAAGTTGAACGGCGCATCAAATGCCTTCAAAACCTCATGGATAGTGTAAGAAACATTTATCGGCATGGCAAAAAGCCGTCCAATTGCCGATACAATGGAGATTGCAGGGTGCGGCAGTATATTATCCGGGTGGTCTTCTTCCTGAACAAGTTCAGGAGAGGAGAAATAGAAGAGAAGCGTCATTGCCTGCTCGACAATATCGGGATCGGCGCCGGGTTCAGAAAGCGCGTCCTGGAAAGTTGCAATTAGTATCGCCCGTTCCTGGTCGGAATACGTATAGATTTGCAGGCTTAATTTATCACTCCATTCAGACTTGTCATTGTTCCATTCATCCAGGCGCTTCAATATATTAAAAAGCGTCTTGATGAAATTATCACGTATTTTCACTTTTTCGTCGGGAGAAAGAGCAAGATAAATATGCAAAGGTTGAGGCTCTTCTTCCAGGAGTAGATATTTTCTTATCTCTTCAGGAGCATCCGTAAGCAGTCCCAAAAACCATGCGCCACTGCCACCCAGTTCAACCTGAGCGCCCAGAAATATGGCGACATCTTCACGACATGGGATTCCTGGATGAATTGTCCCAAGCAGGATTGGGGTGCCAACTTCGTGTGCCTCAATCTGTTTTTGCAGCCTGGGCCTTGACCCGGCAAGCGAAGCGCAGCGTTCCAGTATGTTATCGGCATCGGGATTGGACAAAAAGAGCTTCAGGGCAGCAAGGTCATGGATTCCGCAATCTCTCCTGAGAAAACGCTTGCCACCCGCCTTTAATCCGGCAAGTTTTGAGAGATCGTTCGTTTCGTTCATCTCTACATGGCATTCATCAAGGTACTCACACCATTCGCAGCGGTAACTAACATGCCAATCAACCTGATCAACCGGCGCTGTCAGCAATTCAGGAAAAGTAGTTCGAAGAAATTTGCTGAGAAACGGAATGAGGGATGCGAGTGGAGTCAGCTCAGGTTCGTCGGTTCCGCCCAGCCAGGCGGCGCCAAACTCTAAATCAACTTCCATATCTTTGATGCCCTCCATTTTCAGGAGTTCGGCCAGTTCAAGTGCGTAAAACAGCACTTGAAAGCGATATGAAAGTTTGACTTTTGTTCCCCGTTTTACATCAATTACCCGAAGCAGTCGCGTACCTGTTGTTTTGCCCGGCAGAATTTGCAGCAGATCGGGGCGGTTGTCGCTTATTTTGATTAAAGCTGGGTCGATGGAGAAGGTTTCATAAAAACTCTGCGGTGTTCTGATGGTAGGTTGATAAATATATGAACCTATTGGTGCTGACCTTAATACTGAGGCGGTCTCATCGGCGCTCCAGAAGCGTTTGGATATTTCCTCATCACCAGGGGCGATAAGTATTTCATCATCAGCTAATTTAACCGTAACTACATGTTCTTCCCATTTGATTCCCTCCTCAAGTACAGTTTCCATCGCGATAGAACTATTTGCATCAGAAGGATCAGTTACCGGTTCCTTGCCGTAAGCTCGAAAACGCATAAAGCGGCCGCATGCGTTGAAGTAGTATCTGCCGACGAGGGAGGGGCTGATTTTGTATGGAGGTGGCATTAATTCTCCGGTAAAATTTTCGATTGCGCTTTTTTCAAGCTCCCTGCAAGTAATTAATCCAAGAAAGACCTTGTCAATAGTCAGTGACGTGGGCGAAAAAACAATGCACTTTCATCCCGGAAGAAAATATGTGGGCAACATTTATCGCCTATTCGTCCGAGAAAGACGGAACGCGAAATTGTTCCGGCGGCAGCGCAAGCAGGCAGAGTACTCCACCAGGTCTTTTTGAAAGTATTGTGCCAACCAATATCGGTAAAATTGATTGCTGGTTCATGTCGAACAACTCCAAGGAACTGCCGATTAACGGAAGATTGACTGCATCAGTCCCGTCTATTTCAACCGTAAAGATGCTACACTCATCCTGATCGGCCTCCAGTTTAATAATCCCCCTGATTGCCTCAGCAAAACCATTAATGATTTCGTTCTCGTGGTCAAATCCGCAACGATTGCCGTCCTCATCTTCCGAAAAACCGTCGAATAGTGTCAATTGATTACATTCGATAATCCTGGCAGGAATGGCAATCCCATTAACTCTAAAGCTCTCAACACGAGATTCAAAATACTCTTTATCTTCATCGATATAATGCTTCCAATTGTAGGAGAACACTCCTTCTTGAAGAGAGAAAAGTTGTAAAGATTTACCAACTTCGTAACCCAGTTGAGACCGTACAAAATCATAATTATCTTTGCTTATCATTGTTGCCATTAGGTCGATTCCTTTCGTGATGCAAGCAGTTCGTCAATATACTTTTCAAATCACAGATTCACTTCTGTATTTACGCTCTGTGGAGTGACAGTTGTGTCCATTGTTTTTGTATTATTGATTCCTTTTTCCACTTTTTCCCTAAGAAGTCTAAACATATCCTTGCCCTCATCTTCAATTTTTTGCTCTCCCCAGATGAAACGGACCATTTTCAAAGACTCGGCATATGTGCCGATGATAATCTGTTTTTTGCCATCAGGCGGGGATGAATTCAACTTTGAATTCTGCGCCCTTGAAATAAGAGCAAGATTTCCAAATGAGTCGAGCAGTTCTTTTGATAGGCCTTGCCCTTCTTTATTCCTCGCATCAATATGCTCAATAGAATTGCACCTCCGAAAGCGGAACGCTTTAATAAGTTGCTTTACGTTTTCGTCGTTCCGAAGTTTCTCCCAGGGGTCTTTTTCGCCATTTGGGATTTTCTTCCAAGATTTAAGTAACTCATAGTCCAAACGATAAAACCAATAGTAACTGATACTTCCATACGTCATATTACCTTCAATAAAATCATCCGAAGCACATTTGGGCTTTAGGTCTCTTATTCCAATCAGCTCATTATCGATTGTTTCAAGCTGCGTTATGAAATTGAAAATGTTAACTGGTCCATTTTCTTGAGAAAGCCTGTCAAATGCGCGAATTAGCCAGTGATGCGGTTCTGTACTGACATGAAGAAACGATTGAAGATAAATGAGCGGTTGTTTGTACATATTATAGTTTTCATCTTTGATAAACCCTGATATATCTTCGCCATTGTCAGAATCGTCCTGTTTAGTCTTTAACTTCTTACCAAGAGTATATGATTCGTTCCCCCTGCTTATGAAAATGAAATAGTTCCTTAGTAATTCCAGCTGCTTATTAAGTACGCACATAAACTCATCGACAGTATTTTCCGTTATTGATTTCAAAAGGCATGTATCAAAGATTTCAAGCAGTTTAGCTGGTAATTGAGAAACCTCTTTCTGTAAATAGCGACCCAGCGCAATCAGTAGAAATTCAGGAATCGTTACAATTGCCCAGTTAAGAGGTTCTCTTTTTGTGGGGCGGACAATTTCTTTTTCCTCAACATTAATAATATCCAGTAGTGATTTTTTATCATCTGTATCAATTCCCTCCATTAAAATATCCTTCAAACACTCAACCATATCATTCCAATTAGCAAAATATTTTTTTCGCTTATTGATGTCAGTAACTGTGGTGTTGTTAATCAGTCTGACTTTTAGAATTTCATGCATCTCCAGTTGCCTGCCACGATTGTTCATACGAACAAACTGTTGGTTTTTATCGATCAGAGAGTATTCCATAGGCATTATTGAGAGAAAGAACGAAGCATTACTGTAAATGTATTTCAAAAACGCTCGCCTATCACCTTCAGGCACTTCTTCCGCGAAAAATTTTTTTGCGGTACCAAACGCTTCCATCATGCGTTGATTACAAATCGGTTTTTTGTCATTGTCTTTGTCATAGAGGAACTTCGCATCATTACTTCTTCCATGCAATTCCAAGCGCCTAACTCACCATCCAGTTTCAAAAACTTGCTCCAATCCATTGTGTGATCAATATCCCCTGCTGCTTTGCCAATAAGCATCAAAGTGGTAAACCGCTGTTGCCCATCAATCAGATCAAATAACATTTCGTCTTCAAATGTTTTTGCGACGCTGAGAATTCCAACATAGTAAAGCTCAGAATTTTCTTTCTTTCTGGACTCATAAAGATCTTTGAGCAGTTGTTTAACCTGCTTCTCTTCCCACGCGTATGGCCGCTGGTAAAGAGGGATGCGAAACTTTAAATTATTATAGCAAATTGTTTCTGGAGTAAGTGCTTTTGTAAAGTCTATATTACTCATTATATTCCTCACCTTGCTGATAACCTGATATCAATGCCTTGATATTTTCATCGAGTATTTTGTTCCGATTTGTTTCGCTGTAAAATGTTTTCATCGAGTCAAAATAATTCCGTTTAACATTGGAATTCAAGATTTCTGTACGTTTTGGTATTTGACATGCCGTAGTGGTGGCAGCAATAAGTTGTGACATAACCTGGCGTGGTGTAACAGCGTCAAGGAAGATCGGAACGAGCCGGTTGTCTCTTATGTGGGTTAGTGTCCCTTCACTACGAACACTAACAGCTTTCCATCGCCATGCGGATATAATGCACTCGGCACAGACAGCGGCATCAATTAATCGCTCTTCGCCGAATTTATCAACATACAAGAGTATTACTGCCCGAAAGGCAGAACTGAGGTGGTCGTTAGTTATTGACTGCGCAAGAAGGCGAACAAATGCGTATGCAGTCGATTCCTGCCCTTTTTTATTGTCTATTGAATACAGGGTTTCATACAAGCGGTGGTATCGCTTCGCATAAATGAAAAACGGATCTCCACCTTCAATGGTCTGGGTAACTTCGGTAGCCCATTTTTGACACTGTAATTAAAAACACTCGCTGTTACAGCGTGTTACCGATGTAAATTTCGTCAAGTGGCACTACATTTTGTTTTTTGAGCGTCACATAGTCAGTTTCTTTACTCCTCCCGGGGT
>Ga0209697_10003183_pt1 | contig 22575 bp, 10 predicted proteins | sample AliMusrvi5mmetaG_FD_184115 | JGI IMG/M metagenome (GOLD analysis project Ga0209697, IMG submission 184115) | Freshwater lake bacterial and archeal communities from Alinen Mustajarvi, Finland, to study Microbial Dark Matter (Phase II) - Alinen... | ecosystem: Environmental > Aquatic > Freshwater...
TTTCACTCCTGTTCTATAAACAGAAACGGTGCTCTGCACCTCAGAGTATTTAGTGCAATAAATTAGTCTTACTCCTTACAATCCCATTTTGGCCCTGAATTTCATGTTTCCGCGTGGTTTGTTCCATTTAATAGAATTCATGTTTTCGGTTACAGTTGCCCCGGATGCCGGATCGACCGATTTTACCTTAAGACCTTCGGGCAGCCGGATATGCATTTCAACCCATTTCGGCGGAAATTTATTATCCAGGATTATTTTTCCGGTGACTGCAGATGTGGCTGAATCATAGCACAATTCATAGGAAATAATTCCAAAATGTGTGGAGGCATCCTGAATGCCGACCAGCTTTCCCGAGCCCAGCCAATCGGGGTCAGTACCCAAAGCAAGGTCAAGCCCGTCCCCGTTTTCGAGCACAAGCATGTCCCGGATAGCCCTGACAACTGCCACGGGTGTCCAGAGATGCTGACGGTCACCCGAACATTTGGTGGTTCCGGGTTCCTGTCCGCGTTCCTCGCACCAGGTATAGAGTGGTGTGGCGTGGTTGAGCGTCGAATAAAGATACTTAGCGGCTGCATTTCCATTTCCCCGGGCCAGATGGGTTTCGGCCACATTGTCGAGGGTGATTGCCACCCAGGCACCATCAACCATCCATCCGGTATGAATTGGCTGACCCCCTTTGCTGATATTGGCTTCTATCTTATGGAGAGTGCCTGTGACCAATTCGTGACCGGCGGGAACCAATCCGCAGGGTGTCACGATATTCAGCGCCCCCCAGCAACTGCCGGTTTTCTTGCCCGGAACCCCCGGAATCCACCGGTAATCCGCTTCCCTGATCGCCCCTTTATCGAGTGCGGTCATCAGGTCATTGAAGGCTGTTTGAAAGATTTTTTTGAGTTCGGAGAGGTCATTTGTTTTGCCGAGAATTTCAGCGGCTTCGAGGGTGCACCGATCGGCGTATACTGACCAGATATTATGTGGGAAAAATACCCCGTAGTTGTCATCGTCGTTCATCAACCCGCAATCGCCAAATCCTCTTGGCATTAGGCCATACGTTGCTAAACTCCGGTTCTCCTCCAGCCTTGTCCTTTCACGCTGGCTTTCCTGCCACCGCGAGCTTGAAATCATATGCGGATAAACCCCGGAGAGCCAGGCAATATCTCTGGTATTCCGGTAGTGTTCCATAACTGCCCACGACTTGAAACCCGCAGCGGCCCAGAACGTGTGGCACCATCCTCTCCGGTCTGCCCAGCAACCATCCGACTCCTGCATCTTAATGGAAATGGCTGATTCCTGAGCAGCCTCTTTATACAATCCATTTTGATCCAAAGCCACAGCGACGATAAGCGGTTCACCCGAATTGCCGGTTCGGTAAACCTCTGTGCCCGGTACCCCAATAATATTTCCATCGGCCAATGGCTCACGCATAATAAACAGGTCTGCCAAACAGGCCAGGTAGCCATTGGATACCCCTTTGTCGGGAATGGTCAGCTTTGAAGCCCGTTTCAACAAATTATCCCACTCCAGTTTCCCGGAATCTATCTCTTCCTGCCAGTTTCGTCTACGCAATGACTGGAGATCCGCTCCATAGCCGTGGTATGGCCGGATAAGCCATCCCCGGCGGGTTTCCCCGGGGTTCAGATTCCAAACCATAATCATTTTTTTAGGTCCCGGAGGCAGATGGTCGGATTGCATGGAATAAGAATCAGCACCCAATCCCAGAATTAAGATGCGGTCCGCTCTGTCGTTCCATCCGGCTAAGATATGGTCTCCCACATTCCAATTCGGGTCTATCCAGGCGGGGTTCTCTCCCCAGCTGCCCGAATCACACCGGAACGCATACTGATGGGCAAGGAGATCGGAATTTGTGAGCGTGATCCGAATGATCGCTGCAGTTATACCCCCGAGAACTTCCAGTTTTACCACTCCTGAATGATCTTCATAAATGTTTTCCAAACCCGGAAGAACCTCCTCAAAACGTGTCCATCGGCTGGTTGAAAAAGGCTTTCCATCGATTTCGGGCGTAAGCTGAATATTCCATAAGGTAGGTGGAGTCCGGAAGGCGAGGGGCGGGTAATTGGACATCGCCAGGCTGTCATAGGTCCATGATATTTTCAGAGTGCCAGGTTTAACATCGAGTAAAGTCCGGTCGCTTGCATCCGGCCGGCCGGCAGTGATTCGGTGCGGAGTCCCAAAGGCGTATGAAAAATCGATTTTTGAAGGGATGGCATCATCCCCGTTTAGTGACTCAAAGTTGTTGTCATCTAAAGAATTAAGAGCATTTACTTTTCCAAATGAAGCGGCACCAATGACTGCCCCGCTGATCTTCAAAACATCCCGGCGGGTTAAATCAATTGAAAAGACTTTATCTTTCATTTTTTAATTTTATCGATATAATAATCCCAGGTCATCTTTGATATGTCAGCAATGATTTTTTCATTTGTTTGGTCATCCTCCTTTGATTTTGAGATGAAAACCGAGATTAAAAAATGTTTTCCGTTGGGCAGGACGACGATTCCTATATCATTTACTGCTGCAGATATTCCATTTTTATATTTTCCTGATGAGCCTGTTTTATGTGCCACGGGTGTCCCTTGAGGCAGATCTCCTTTTAGCCGCTTATTTCCGGTTGTAGTTCCCAATAATGTTTCCCATAAAAATGCACGGCTATCCTCAGAGAGAATTTTACCTTCTTCAAACTTTCTAAGCAATTGAACTGCAGCCAGTGGTGAGGTCCAATTGGTGAACTGAACATTCCACTCCCTGCTCATTTCCTGTTCTGTTGCTTTTATTTCAATGTTTTTAATCCCAATACCGTGCATATAATCGTTGACCACCTTTGTCCCGCCAATCAGCCTGAATAAAAGATCGCATCCATTATTATCGCTTTGTGCTACGGTATAGACTAAAATATCTTTCAGTGGAAGTTCGATGTTCCCGTTGGGATACTTGTCGCGCAAAGGGCTCAAGGTGCCGGGCCGGAAATCGCTTTTTCTGATTGTGACCTTCCTGTTTAAATTGAGTTCCCCTTTATCCACACTGTTTAAAACAGCAAAAGCCAGATGCAGCTTGTAAACGCTCTGCATCGGGAAACGGGTATTCCCATTAATGGATAAGGTATCGCCAGGCTCTGTCCCAAAAATAGCAACGCCAACCTCTGCTTGTTTCGACTGAATGATTTGATTAATTCTTTGCTTCAATGTATCGGATTGTGCAAAGATGTTTCCACACATCCCCCCAAAGGCTAAAAATATTAACAGATAAAGTTTTTGAATTAGGTAATTCAACTTAAACATCAGGGTCAATTTTATTCCAAAGATATTTAAATCGGCAAATAATCCAGCTGCACTTCAATCAGACCCTATAAAATAATTAAATTCATATAGCGATCTGATCTTAACAATTGTATCTTTGGTCTGGTGAAGGTAAATTATTTATTATCAGGTCAAATCATAAATATTAATATTATTCAAATGAGCCAAAATATATTTTAATTAAGAACAATAAACGAGATTAATATCTATTTTTGCGATATAAGAGTAAATAGTACGCTTAAAAACTAACTAACACCGGATCCACCGGCTAAGACATTGTATGTAATCAAATTACCCTTGACTGAATGAATCGCATTGTTATTTTAATTTATGTCCTATTTATCTGTTTCCCGTCCGCTTTTGGACAGGATATCAACCTTCGGTTTCAGCATATCACCTCAGAGCAGGGTCTGTCGCAGAATACGATTGGTTGCATGTTGCAGGATAGCCGTGGATTTATGTGGTTTGGAACCTGGAACGGGCTGGATCGGTATGATGGGTACAATTTTCTGGTATTTAAATCTGAAAATCAAAAAGGGGGATTGTCCAATAATTTTATCTATTCGATTTGTGAGGATAAAACAGGGAATATTTGGGCTGGCACCAAAAACGGGCTGAATAAGATTGACCATCAAACCAACACAATCACCACGTTCTATCATAACACGAATGAGGCAAATTCAATTTCCGGAAATACGATCAACACCTTGTTTTGCGATAAGTCCGGTGCAATATGGGTAGGCACCGCTGCCAACGGATTGGATAAGATTAGTTATGACCAGGCGAGTGAAAAGTATACAATTGCCCATTTCCGGAATGATAAAACGGATGGACATTCCTTACCAGGAAATGAAATAAATTCAGTTCTTCAGGACAAAAACGGATATTTGTGGGTTGGAACAAATTCCGGTCTGGGAAGGATGGAGATCAGTACGGGTAAATTTGCCATTTTTCGGAATAATGGTACCTTAAATAACAGTCTGTCATCAAATGGGGTTCTTTCGGTATTCGAGGATCGGGAAGGTGTTATATGGCTGGGCACCAATAATGGATTGAATAAATACAATGCCTCAAGCGGAGATTTTGCCCGGTTTCTACCGGATCCGGATAACCCGGGAAGTATTTCACACCAGACCGTTAAAGCATTATCCGAAGATAATGATGGTCGCTTACTCGTTGGAACTCTGGGTGGGCTCGACCGTTTAAATCCAGGAACTGTAAGTTTTTACCATTTTCCGGTCGGGGAAAATGACAACTATGGTTTAAATAATGAGTTTATTAATGCGCTGTTTGCTGACAGGCAGGGAAATATCTGGATCGGGACAGACAAAGGAGGTATTTCAAAGTATAACAGTAAGCAAAAGGGGTTTGGTTTTTTCGCTTCAAACCGGTCGAATCCGAATAGCCTCAGCAATAATACGATAAATTCGGTCTATGACGAACCTTCCAATTTGTGGATTGGAACTGCCGGTGGTGGGTTAAACAGGTACAACAAGTCTGACCGGACTTTTAATCACTACCGGAATTCGGCGCACGATCAGAACTCGATCAGCAGCAATTTCATCTCTGCGATTTGCAAAGATCCCGGTGGAAATATCTGGATAGCGACATGGGGGGGTGGATTAAACCGGATCTTAGCTCAAAAGGGATCGGGAGTTTTCGGTCATTACAGGGTAAATGGGGGAGAAAACAGCATTTCCAGCGATTTTGTATCTTCACTCTGGGCTGATTCAAATGGCTATTTGCTGATCGGGACCTTAACCGGACTTGATCTGTATCAGCAGGATCAACACTTGTTCCGGCATATCGCCAGTCAGCAGGATTGGAAAAACAAAATTTCGGAGGTGGGATGTATTCTGAAAGATAGTAAGGGATTCTATTGGATTGGTACCCGTCTTGGATTATACCGCCTTTCCTCAGAACTTCTTGTCCGCGGTGTCACAGATAAAGATATCCAAAAATTTACAAATATTTCAGGTGAAGCCAACTCGCTCACCGGTGATTATGTGATTTCGCTGTGCGAGGATAACCAGGGTGATATTTGGGTCGGGACTTATGGCAGCGGGATAAACCGCATTCATCTTACCGACAAGGGTACGTTTAAATTCACCGGTTATAATCAGAATGACGGTCTTTGCAACAATGTGGTTTATGCGATTCAGAAAGACCGGAATAATGATTTATGGCTCAGTACCGATAACGGATTATCGCGGTTTGATCTTCAGTCCGGTCAGTTTAAGAATTTCTATACATCCGATGGATTGCAGTCGAATCAGTTTTACTGGGCGGCCTCGTGTGCGGGTAAGGACGGACGATTGTATTTTGGGGGAATGGAAGGGCTCAATTATTTCGATCCCGATAATATCAGGGATAACACCTTCATTCCTAAAGTGGTAGTCACCGATCTGAAAGTTTTCAATTCTTCGGTAAATGTTGGTGAATGGAACGGGAAAAAGGTGTTGCTCGACAGGGTGATCAATGAAACTTCAGCCCTGAATCTGAGTTACAGGGAGAATGTTTTCTCGTTCGAATTTTCATCGCTCGACTATTTTCTTCCCGAAAAGGTTCAGTATAAATACCGGATACAAGGAGTTGACAAGGATTGGGTAACTGTTCCGTCCACCCGGCGATTTGTGACCTACACGAATCTTGAAGGGGGCGATTATATCTTTGAAGTCAAGGCATGTAACAGTGACGGGGTCTGGAACGATACCCCCACCAAATTAAATATCCATATTTCACCACCCTTCTGGGCAACGGTGTGGTTCCGGATATTGGTTTTACTGGCAATTACCGGTTTGGTGCTGGCATATATCCGGTACCGGACAATCAGCCTGCAACGGCAGAAGCTTGTCCTTGAACGATTGGTCAGGGAAAGGACCAGAATCGTGGAGGAGCAGAATAAAATGCTTCAAAACCAAGCGCTAAGTCTGCAGGAGTCTAATGTTTTGCTGGCATCGGGTAAAGAGCAGATCGAGGGACAAAAATATCAGCTGGAACTCAAGAATGAGGAGATTTCAGTACAAAGGGACAAACTCATCGAACTGAATAAGCATGTCAATCTTGTCAATCAGTTAAAGTTGAGGTTCTTCACGAATATTTCGCACGAATTCCGGACGCCGCTCACCCTGATTCTGGGACCGCTTGATAAGTTATTATCCTCATGGAAAGGTGAGCAAAGCACTTTCGAAACTTTGCAACTGATTAACCGCAATGCTCAGCGCCTCCTTCACCTGATCAATCAATTGATGGAGTTCCGGAAAATTGAATCGGGTAAGCTTGAACTCAAAGTTTCATTGGGTAACATTAATAATTTTCTGGAAAATATCTTCTCCAGTTTTCAGCAACTTGCCATTCAGCAGGATATTAAATATGAATTTGTCCCTGTCTCTCAATCGGTTGATTGCTGGTTTGATCATGAGAAAGTTGAGAATATAATCTTTAACCTCCTTTCAAATGCCTTTAAATTTACCCCTGCGGGCGGGTCTGTCAGCCTTAAAATGTCCTTTACAAATATGGTGAGCAGAACCGGGGAGAGTGAACCGAAGCATAAATCTTCTCCGTCAATTCCACTTCTTGAAATTAAGGTATCAGATTCCGGAGTAGGTATTTCCGAGGAACACATTGCCCATATCTTTAAACGATTCTACCAGGTTAACAGTTCCGAAAGTCTGAAGGTGAGAGGGTCCGGGATCGGATTGTCACTTTCAAAGGAGTTGGTTAAGGCACATCATGGCACGATAATGGCGGAAAGCCGTCAAAACGAAGGGTCTGTTTTCACCGTACAGCTTCCGGTATTCAGGGAGAACTTTGATCCCAAAGAGATCTTTGACCAAAAGGTTGAACTTAGGCATACACTGAAAGAACAGGTTTTGAAGTTAAGCGGTGAATTACTTGCAGAAATGCCAGAGCCCAGGAAGAGACCAGGTGCAGTTTCAGATGAATCACGAAAGCCCCTGATTCTGGTAGCTGAGGATAATTACGATCTGCGCACCCATATCGCTATTTCTCTTGGAGATGAATACAGGGTGATGGAGGCTGAAAACGGGAAGGTCGCCTATGAACTTGCCAAGAACCACAATCCGGAACTGATTATCAGTGATATCATGATGCCCGTGATGGATGGATTGGAATTGTGCAGCAGACTTAAGAACAATTTACATACCAGTCACATCATTGTTGTACTGCTTACGGCCCGGAATTCAGTGGAGCACTGGATCGAAGGATTTGAAACCGGGGCCGATGATTATATCTCAAAACCATTTGATATGAATCTGCTCAAGGTTCGTCTGAGACAGTTAATCGAATCGCGCAGACAGTTGAAAAAGCATTTCAGCAAAGATTTGACGCTTGACCATCCAGAAAATTCGATTTCGGCTGCCGATGAAAAGTTCATTCAGAAAGCACTGGAGGTTGTTGAGGGGAATTATACGGAGGCAGGGTTTGGCGTGGAGGAGTTTGTTGCCAAAATGTTCGTCAGCCACAGTCTGCTGCACAAGAAACTCTCGGCAATTGCAGACCAGTCGGCGAGCGATTTTATCACCTCTTACAGGCTTAAGAAGGCGGCTCAGTTGCTGCAGCGAAACGAAAAAAGTGTCTCTGAAATAGCCTATGATATTGGATTCAACGATCCCAAATATTTTAGCCGGCAGTTTAAGAAATATTTTGGGTCTACCCCTTCGGAATACTGCAAACCACCCCGGTAATTACCAGTTTCTCCACCTGAAATGGTAAAAAAGGCTTCCGGATGTTAAGATTGCAGTTTTGGCTAACATGTTAATAAATAGTTATTTTACTGCATATCCAAAAGTTGGACAAGACATTTTTTCTGAAATTTTAACAAATAATTAACAATTACATAATCCTCCTCCTTAAAAACAGAAAATTCCACCTCCTATTTACGTTGTTGCCGTTTATTTGCCTTAGATTTTTTCATGAAAAAGAATTCGCAACCAATCAATTTATTAATGAACAAAAAAACTAGCGAAATGAGACAAAAGCTATTGTTAAAAGCTTGCCTGCTAAATTTGTTTTTTATGTTCCTGTTTGCAGGGACATTGTTAGCGCAGCAACTTAAAGTTACTGGAACTGTAAAAGATTCCAAGACCAATGAAGCATTGGTAGGAGTAAGCATCGGTGTAAAGGGGACAACCATCAGTACCATTACAGATACCGACGGTAAGTTTGCCGTGGTACTGAACAGCCCAAAGGTAATCCTCACCTTTAGTTATGTGGCTTACACACCTCAGGAAATTGCCGTAAATGGCCAGAATAAGATTGACGTGAGCATGATTGCTACGGAAACCCAGTTAGATCAGGTTGTCGTTATTGGATACGGCACACAAAAGAAATCAGATCTTACCGGATCAATTGCAGTTGTTGACACCAAGGATGTGATGAAGGTCGCCACGAACGATGTTACCAAGGCACTTCAGGGGCAGGTTGCCGGACTGAGTGTTCAGGGCGGTGGTGAACCGGGTGCTGTTCCATTGGTGAAACTTAGAGGTGTTGGTTCGTTCAATAATACCACGCCACTCTATATTATCGACGGAGTACCAACCCCGGTGAATGACTATCCAATGTCAGACATCGAATCTATCCAGGTCTTAAAAGATGCTTCTGCAGCTGCCATTTACGGATCACGTGCCGCCAACGGGGTAATTATCATTACCACCAAACGGGGTAAAAGCGGTAAGCTGAAGGTGAATTTCAATACTTATTATGGCGTTCAGAATATTGTAAACCGTTACAATGTGGCCAATTCAACCCAATACCAGAAAATGGTAAATACTGCAACGTACAACGCAATGACAACCAACCCTTCCTATAGTGGTGATACCTTGCCGATGAATAATCCAAATGATCCACGATTTAGTCATAGCAATACAAACTGGCAAAATTCGGTATTTAAAAAAGGTACCATTGCCAATCACAATTTATCATTGTCGGGCGGGAATGAGCATTCAACCTTTAATACATCACTGGATTACTTTGATCAAACCGGTACAATGGTTGGAAATGGCCCCAATTACAAGCGGTATTCGTTTTCTCTAAATTCAGATCACACCTACGGAAATCTGAAATTTGGCGAAACGATGAGTTACACCTATGTTGATCAGGATCTGATGACCTTCCTGAAAGACGGAACAGCTGTTTCTTTTGCAGTTGAGGCAATTCCAACACTGCCTATTTATGATAAGACTACCATTGACGGTTACAGTGCTTCGGACAAAACACTCGATGGTTCCTATTCAGCCAATGTGATCGGGATGAATTCGATGATCCAAAGCAATACCAAACGTTATAAGTTTTTTGGAAATGCCTATGCCGAATATAAATTTGCCTCTTTCCTTAAATATAAGCTTAGTTTAACTTACGACAGAAGCGATTTCCATGATTTCAATTTCGATCCTATTCACAACCTGGGTTGGGCTTATGTAAACAGTATCGCTTCAATGAATGATAACCGCAGTGAAGCTTCTACTTCGACTATTGAGCAGACACTGACCTTCGATAAAAAAGTGGGCGACCATTCGATCAATGGGATGATCGGAACCTCAGTTCTGGACGGTAAATCTAGTTATGATAATGCTTATGCACTTGGCTTTTCACAGCCTTATTTTGAACAAATCAGCAATGGTGCCACAACCAGTGCAATTGGAGGATCTGCTGAAAACAGACTTGTCTCCTATTTCGGACGTGTAATCTATGGCTATAAGGATAAATACCTGGCAACAGCTTCCATCAGACGTGATGGTTCAAGTCGTTTTGCACCGTCACAACGATGGGGTAATTTCCCTTCTGCAGCAATTGGCTGGAAGATCAATAAAGAAGAGTTCATGAAGGATCTTACATTTATCGACCTGTTGAAACTGAGAGCAAGCTGGGGAAAACTTGGAAACCAGGAAATCGGCGATTATGGGTACCAGTCACAGATCAATCCTTACGCCTCTTACGTATTCGGGGGTACATTAAACCCGGGATCTGCCCAGATCTCATATGCTGACCCAGCGATTCACTGGGAATCCAAAACTACATCGAATGTTGGTCTGGATGTATCGTTATTCAATAACCGTTTAAGTTTTTCCGGTGAATATTACAAAAGCAAATCCACTGATATGCTTTTGGTAGTTGAAATACCTTATTCGAATGGCGTTTATTCCTGGCTGGCCCCAACGATTAATGGTGCTACAGTTACTAATAAAGGGTACGAGTTTACCGCCGGATGGAAAGATCGAAAAGGTGATTTTTCATATGGGATAACTGGTAATGTATCAACGCTTAAGAATAAGATCGTTTCATTGGGCTACGGGAATAATCCTATCTACGGAACAATCAGTAAGTCTTCAGTAGGTACCTCTGTCGGTGAATTGTATGGTTATAAAATAGACGGGATCTTTAAAAATCAGGCAGATATCAGTGCATTGAATGCTACCGCTGCTTCAAAGAACGGAGCCGGTCAGGTCTATCAATCACTTTATACCTCTCCCGGTGATTACAAATTTAAGGATCTGAATGGAGACGGTATCATCAATGCGCAAGACCAAACTTCCCTTGGAAAATCAATTCCGGATCTTTATTTTGGACTTAATTTATCAGCGGCCTATAAAATTTTCGATTTTTCACTTGCAGGAAATGGCGTTTCGGGTAACAAAATTTATAATGCAATTGCTGCTTCACTTGAATATGGTGGAGGCGCAGATCAGTATTCAACCCGGATGCTCAATGCCTGGACACCTTCAAATCCCAATTCAACAATCCCACGAGTGGTTATGGGAGATCCAAATGGAAACTCAAGGAATTCTTCCCGTTGGCTGGAAAATGGTGCTTACTTCAAAATTTCAAATGTAGAACTAGGAGTAACCATTCCTTCCGCTGTACTTAGAAGGGCACATATCAGTAGTTTGCGTGTTTTTGCCAAAGGTCAGAATCTTTACACATTCACCAAGTACACCGGGTTTGATCCTGACTTTGGAAGTGACGGACTTTTCGACAGGGCAGTCGACCATGGATCGTATCCAAATAAGCCTTTTAATGCTTTCTCAGGGGGATTACCAAATCCAAGGACATTCATGTTAGGATTACAATTAGGATTGTAACTTATAACCTCATTTAAAATTTTAAGAAAATGAAGACTAAAAAAATCATTATACTTTTCGTTGCAATCGGATTATTATTTTCGGGTTGTAAGAAGAACTATCTGCAATTAAGTAACCCTAATCTTCAGACTACCGCCACTTTCTGGCAAACTGAGGATGAGGCCGTACTTGGGGTAAACGGTATTTATCATGCGCTCGGATATGACGGTACCTTTATGCGTTTTGCCCCGGCATGTCTGGACAGCCGCGATGATATCACCTGGTCACCAAGTCCTTGGGATGCTTTCTTTGCAGTAGCACAGTTTAACCTGGCAGTTACCAATTATATGCCTGAAGCTATGTATGTTGCACACTATGACCTTATTAAAAGGGCAAATGCAGCAATTGCCAATATTCCCAGCATTACCTTTACTGTTCATCCGGAATATAAGAACCGTTTAATGGGTGAGGCTCTGTTTTTAAGAGGGATGGAATATATGTATACGGTTCTGTTTTTCCATCATATCCCTTTAATCCTTGTTCCGCCGGCATCACCTGCCGATTTCTTCCAAAAACAGGTTGATCCTTCACTTGTCTGGGCTCAGATTTATAAAGACCTTTCAACCGCAGCAACATTGTTACCCGCCTCTTATGGTGCCGCTGATCTTGGAAGAGCAACACAGGGAGCTGCCCTGGCATACCTTGCAAAGGCTCACCTCTTTAATAAAGATTATACCGGAGCTGCTGCCAGCTTTAAACAAGTGATTGACTTAGGAGTATATTCCCTGATGCCTAATTATGGGGATAATTTTACCGATGCCAAGGAGAACAATGCAGAATCCATCTTTGAAATACAATTCCAACGGATGAATCAACCCAATTTAAACTGGGTAGGTGCACCGGTATCCAATAATGATCATACTACAGCTCGTGCAATTACCTATGCACCTCCGCCATTTGGATGGGGTGATATGGCACTCAGACCCTGGTTATTTCAGGAATTCAAAATGGAAAAGACGGTCACCGGTGGTGATGATCCACGCCTTAAGGCTGCAATCACCTATGACTATCCGGGTTGTATGCTCTACTTTCAAAATTTCCGTCAGGCATTCCCCTATGCCGGTGCAGATACCTCAAGATGGGCAACCATGTTCTTTGCCCGTAAATATGAAAATGTCCTTACCGAAGCCAATGAGTTTGACTGGCGTTCAGGGATAAATGAACGTTTGATGCGTTATTCCGATGTCTTGCTGATGTATGCTGAAACCCAGATTCAATTGGGGAACAATGCAGAAGCAGCCAAATACCTGACTATGGTACGCAACAGGGCTAATCTTCCCGATCGTACTGCGGAATTTACAGCAGCTTCTAAGTCTCAACTTATGGACCAGCTTGCTCACGAACGGGTATTGGAATTTTGTGAAGAGGGTCACCGTTTTGACGATATCGTTAGATGGGGATGGTTAAGCGATCCTACAAAACTCGCATTACTAAAATCGCATGATGCGGAATGGAATGGATATTTGCCGGGAAAGGAATATATGCCAATTCCTCAGATCGAGATGAATACAAATCCAAACGCTGTTCAGAATCCTTCATATTAATTGCTAAAATGACCGTGCATTCCCGAGGTGAAGGTTATCCTCCATCTCCGGGATCCGGTTAAAAAATCAGATTAAAATAAGCCTGCCGGGTATCCTTAGAAATACCGGGTACCCGGAGGTTTGTTTAATTATCTGAATGTCAGAATCTTTATATTGTAATATTCAAATTTGCCATTCATAAAAGTTGGATGGAATTTTCCTTGATCTTAACGGGAATGATATAGCTATTCCCATGTATAAAATTCGCAGATCAGGGCCCGATACCATTTTAACAACCTTCCAATTAACGAATTGATTCATTGTTAATTATTTATAAAATTGAGTAGAGCAATCCATTCAGTTTAGAAATCATCGTATGAAAAAATATATTATTCTTATTATAAACATCCTGATATTTAAAGTTCTGTGTGCCCAGACCACGATGACCATTGATGTCTCCAAACCGGGCGCCGAAATCAGTAAAGACCTTTACGGGGTGTTTTTCGAAGAGATTAACCACGCTGTGGAGGGTGGATTATACGGAGAGCTGATTCGTAACCGGGGTTTTGAGGAGAACCGGATGCCTGAAGGGATGACCAGGGAAGGGGAGTACCTGCACACTCCGAAAGGGTGGAAACATCACTTCGTTGAACCTGCCGGTCTTGAAGGATGGTCACTTTCATTAAGTGGCAAAGCCCTGGCAACCGTGAGTCAGGTTGCAATAAATCCTTTAAACAGCGCGACTCCTCATTCTCTCCAGCTTGAAGTAAAGGAGGTTAATTCGGGAAATGTCAGCGTTGTGAATTCCGGATTTTGGGGAATCAATATTGAAAAGGGAAAATCGTATAATCTAACCTTATATGCGCATTGTAACCAGGCATTTAAAGGAAACATAGAAGTACGGCTTGAGGGTACTGACGGCACCTTCCTTGCACGCGAAAAAATTACAGGTATCGTCCCGGCATGGGAAAAGTATTCCTGCTCGTTTACGGCTACGGCCTCCAATAAGAAAGCCCGTTTTTGCATCACTCCGTTATCGGAAGGTACAGTATGGTTTGATGTGGTTTCGTTGTTCCCGGCTGACACCTACAAGAATCATCCCAATGGAATGCGAAAAGATATTGCCGGTCTTATTGAACAAATGAAACCGGGATTTTTGCGGTTTCCCGGAGGGTGTATCGTTGAAGGTGCAACCCTCGATAACCGCGTGAAATGGTTCAATACGATCGGGGATATTGCCAAACGTCCCGGCCATTGGGTGTTGTGGGATTATCAGTCCTCCGATGGAGTCGGGTTTCATGAATACCTTCAGTTCTGCGAAGACCTCGGCGCAGCTCCGATGTATGTGATTCCGGTTGGACTCTCCTGCCAGTTCCGCAAATGTGAAGTGGTTCCAAAGGATGAATTGAAGCCTTATATCCAGGAAGTATTGAGTGCTCTGGAATATGCCATGGGACCGGTTACTTCTGCCGGGGGAGCACTTCGTGCCAAAAACGGACACGCCAAACCGTTTCATATTAAGTACCTGGAAATTGGGAACGAGAATTACGGACCAATGTATTGGGAACATTATAACATCTTTTATAAGGCGATCAAGGAGAAATATCCGCAACTTCATACCATCACCTGTACCGACCCTGGCATGCGGAACGGATTTAAACGATCTGACCTCGCCGGAATTACTGAACCAATTGAAATGATCGATGAACATTTCTACGAAAGCCCGGATTTCTTTTACCGGAATTTCACACGATATGATTCCTATGACCGGAAGGGTCCCAAAATATACGCAGGCGAGTATGCCGTAAAGAAATGGGAAAACACCCTCAAGGGGAATCTGGATGCTTCACTGGCAGAAGCCGCCTTTATGGTTGGGATGGAGCGAAATGCCGATATCGTGAAGTTGAGTTCTATGGCTCCCACCTTTGTTAACCTGAACGATCCAACCTGGAATCCCGATATCCTGGCCTATGACAATGCAAATGCCTATGGCAATCCTGCTTATCATGTTCAGAAACTTTTTGCCACAAACCTCGCGGACAGATCTCTTAAGTTAACAAATTCCTACCCGAACAATGTTTTTCTGCCCGTTGAAAAAGGGGTTGGAATGCTTGGATTTCTGAATACGGACCTGAAAGCTGAATATAAAGACGTTTCAGTGACTGTAAACGGCAAAAAATATGAAGGAGACAAATTGTTTCCCAAAGAGGTCCTGAACAAGGCTTCCAATGGTATTTGGACCGGCAATCATGCCTTCCTGGCCATGCCGTTTCTTAAAAGTGTGTATGAAGAAGCGGGAAGCAACTCATGGAGTGACTATACCCTCTCTTTAAAGGCAAAGGCTGATTCTATTGACGACCTGGAATGTTTTAATATCCTGTTTTTTACCACCGGAGAAAATAAACATTACAACTGGAATTTAAGTGAATGGAGAAGATACAGCTGGTTACAATGGTATGACAACGGCTATGGCTCTTACTTTGGACAGCAGCCGGGTTTTATAGAGCAGAACCGGTGGTACGATATCAGCGTGCGGGTTAAAGGGGACAGTTTGTTCTGTTATTTGGATCAAAAACTGGTGCAACAGGTGGCCATGCCCCGAAAAATTGTTCCTGGTCTTTATTCAAGTGCAGGTGAGACAAAAACCGGCGAAATCATTGTAAAAGTGGTGAATGCAACCAACGAAGCCCAGCCCACGGCGCTTAAGCTTGAAGGTAAAGTTAAGTTAAATCCGGTCGGAAAAGCGAATATCATTTATCACGATGACCGTTTTGCCGGGAATTCACTCCAAAATCAGGAGAATATCTCCATAACCACTTCTGCCGTAACCGGAGTTTCTGAAAACTTCAATTATACGTTCCGGCCACATTCGGTCACCGTTTTGACCTTGAAAAAGAATTAGATAGTATTAACCGCTTAATATTTTGAGGAATAAGATGAAAAGAATAACGATTTCGTTAATCGCCTTACTGGCACTTCTATTATCAGGCGGTAAAGCGCAGCCTTTCTTTGTGCATGATCCGGTTATGATCCGCCAGGATAGTGTTTATTATCTTTTTTGCACGGGACCGGGGATCAGCTCGTTCTCTTCAATGGATATGAAGGAGTGGAAAAGAGAGAAACCGGTGTTTAGCGCAGGGCCTCAATGGGCCATAGACGAAATACCTGGTTTTAAAGGACATATCTGGGCTCCTGATATTTCTTTTTACCGGGGAAAATACCAGCTTTTTTATTCCGTTTCCGCATTTGGAAAGAATACCTCCTGTATTGGTCTGGCCGAGAACATGACCCTTAATCCAGCTGATCCGGGATATCACTGGGTTGACCGTGGTAAAATCATCGAATCGGTTCCGGGTCGTGACGACTGGAATGCAATAGATCCGAACTTAATACTTGATAATGAAAAGAAGCCCTGGTTATGTTTTGGCTCTTTCTGGTCTGGAATTAAGCTGGTTAAACTTAACGACGAACTTTCCGGTCCGGCTCACCCCGATCGGTGGGTTCCGTTGGCCTCGCGTACCAGGGATCCGAATATTCCTCCAACTGAGGCCGGCACCGGTGCCATTGAAGCCCCTTTTATGGTAAAGCATAACGGGTTTTACTACCTTTTTGTCTCTTTTGACTACTGTTGCCGCGGAATCCATAGCGATTATAAAGTGATGGTTGGACGCTCCGGGCAAATTGAGGGACCCTACACTGATAAGCTGGGTGTGCCTATGATGTCAGGTGGAGGATCGGTAGTTGTGCAAGGAGATAAGGATTATCCCGGAGTGGGGCATAATGCGGTTTGTACTTTCAACGGACGGGATTACATTATTTACCATGCCTATGATGCACATGACGCAGGAAAACCGAAGCTTATTATCCGGAAACTCAATTGGGATGTGGATGGATGGCCTCTGGTTGAGTAAGATTCAAAAAATAATCTGCTCCAATAATATTTGCAGTTTTGTTCGTTTGCAAAAGAGTAAGTGGTAGAGCCACACTATATTTGCAGATGGTTATTTATTGCAGCCCCGGTCGGGTAAGGAACCGATTTTTGCGGTTATTCTGGTCATTTAAGTTTTTTAAATTAAAGATGATAGCCCAAACTGGCAATAAACAAATACCGGACTGTTATAATGTTCTGATTATGGTTTTGAAATTGCAGATAGTCAATTATATAACGAATTTATAATTGTCCATTGATAATTCCATCGTTTCCGTTACAATTCTTAAAGTGATCAAAAGAAAAAAATAAACCCTGAAATGAAGCTACTTTCGCTGAAATACTTGAATTTTCTGTTAGTCGTCTATGTTACTCTTTTTGCATTCGCCTGTAAAAAAGGGAGTGTGGCGGAGGTAATCCCGGTTGTAGAGAATCCTCCGAAAAGCGTTCCCAGAAATGTCTCTTTTGTCGGCCCTTCCTATGCTGATAATTATATCTCAATTTCGGGGTGGGACCAAAGGGCTCAATGGAATCTTGCAAATGTGCATGATCCAACAGTAGAAAAATGTGGCGATTATTACTATATGTATCAGACAGATGCATCGTATGGCAATGTACTCGACGGTCACGGCCACTTCCCCTGCCGCCGTTCGACAGACCTGGTTAACTGGGAGTTCAGGGGAACCGTTTTCCCGGATGTCCCTGCCTGGGTAAAGGATTCACTAAACAACAAACGGGCACGTATGACTCCGGCCCTTCCTCCTATCGATAATCCTACTTACGGATTTTGGGCCCCCTGTATCAGAAAAGCAGGCAACATTTACCGGTTGTATTATTGTGTGGTTGTAACCAACCCGATTGTAGGAACTGATACGAACCTATCGTGGTCTGAGAGGGCTTTTATCGGAGTGGCCGAATCTGCAGATTTATCGACAAATGTTTGGACAGACAAAGGGATGGTGGTCTGTTCTGAACCCGATGGGGTTGTCAGTTACATCCGTAATGGTCCAAACGACTGGAATGCCTATTTTAAATTTAATGCCATAGATCCAAGTTTTATCATCACTCCTGAAGGGCAGCAGTGGCTTATTTACGGATCGTGGCATTCGGGAATTGCAGCTCTGCAACTAAATCCAGCTACGGGCAAACCCGATAAACTGGAAACTATTTCGGACTATGGTGTTCGGATTGCAGGCAGGGGTGATGTGAATACCAATCGCTGGCAGGCCCTTGAGGCTCCCGAAATAATTTACAATCCTGAAACGCAGTATTATTATCTTTTTCTGGCATATGATGAACTGTCGGTTGCCTATAATACCAGGGTGGCACGTTCGAAAACCATTACAGGTCCTTATCTGGGTATTGATGGACTGGATGTTACCAATGGTGCGGAATGCTGGCCGATGATCACTCATCCTTATGCCTTCAATAATCATACCGGATGGGTTGGTGTTTCCCATTGCTGCATCTTCCAGAATCCGGATACCAAACAATGGTATTTCTCATCTCAGGGAAGGCTGCCGGTAGGTGTACCCGGAATAGTTGCATCGAATGCGATCATGATGGGTCAGGTGCGTGAAGTATTCTGGACCAGCGATGGATGGCCTGAGGTTATGCCCGAACGGTATGCGGCAGTTCCGCAACTTGCTATAGATACAGTTGCTTTGAGGGGAAATTATGAGGTTATAATGCTCAACTATCAGTATCAGATAATGCAAAAATCGACAACCCTCACCCTTTGGTCCAGAGGGAGGGCGACAGGTGCGTTTAATGGAAAATGGACGTTGGACAGCGCCAATAAGATCCTTCAGATCGGGAATCAGAAATTGGTTATCCGCGATGGATACGATTGGGAAAGTTCTCCAAGAGGCGCAACTTTGACTTTTACAGGTCTCACCTCGTCGGGTGTCTCGGTATGGGGGAAAATGATTTATTAACCGTAATTTTAGCTCAATTAATTACAGCACGTAAAAAGTATAAAAATGAAAAAAATTATTCCGTTAGTTATTCTTTTGATGGGTTTTGGTTCCATCATTTTCTTTTCCTCATGTAATAAAACGGGAACAGTTCAGGCTCCCGGATCCGTTACAAAACAATCATTTGGAACGCTTCCCGGTGCACCTGAAGTCAATCTCTACACGCTGGTCAATCATTCGGGAATCACACTGAAAGTAACAAACTATGGCTGCCGGATAACTTCATTACTACTGCCTGATAAAAACGGAAAATGTGCTGACGTTGTTCTTGGATTTGACAGTCTTGCCGGATATTTGTCCAACAACCCCTATTTTGGTGCCGTGGTTGGCAGGTACGGTAACCGGATTGCCAAAGGTAAATTTGAGATTGACGGAAACCAATACACACTCGCACAGAATAACGGGGTTAATCACCTCCATGGGGGGCTCAAAGGTTTTGACAAAGTGGTGTGGACAGCTGAAGATTTCACCACCGCCAATAGTGTCGGTCTTAAACTCCATTACCTGAGCAAGGATGGGGAAGAGGGCTATCCCGGAAATCTGAATATTGAGGTAACCTACACCTTGACTGACGATAATCAATTGATAATAGCTTATAAAGCAACTTCAGATAAAGCCACCCCGATCAACCTGACACAGCACAGCTATTTTAACCTGGCTGGCGCCGGAGACATCAAAGCCCATGAACTGATGATTGCCTCTTCAAAATATACAGTGGTTGACAGTACGCTAATCCCTACCGGTGAATTGCGCGATGTTAAGGGGACCCCCTATGATTTTACAACCGTTAAGGCTATCGGAAAAGATCTGATTGCAACCGGCGGTATCCCAATCGGATATGATCATAATTTCATGCTCAATACCAAGGGGTTATCTGACCTGGCGGTGCGCGTAGTGGAGCCGGTCAGCGGGAGAACGATGGAGGTTTATACTGATCAGCCCGGCGTTCAGTTTTATACCAGCAATTTCCTGGATGGAACCATCACCGGAAAATATGGAAGAGTTTATACCCAGTATTCCGCCTTATGTCTTGAAACGCAGCATTTCCCCGATTCACCCAATCATCCTGCTTTCCCGACAGCAATTCTGAAACCAGGTGAAACTTACCTTACGACAACTATATTTAAATTTTCTGCCAAATAAAGATCGAAAATAGGAAGGATGGATGAAGTTATTTATGACAGAATTACATTTCCAGGTAAAACCATATTTCCAATTTCCCAACCTTAGTAGAGAATTTGGTTATACATCAAAATAAACCTTCTTGCCTTATTTGTTTTATAATAAGGTTGTTGCGAATTATGAATTCCCGGCTACTAAGGTTGAAAAGAAAAAAGAAGGTTGAAGCCGAAATTAGATATTCCGATTCCGGCATAGATAAAGCCGTTCATTTTTAGATTGTCAAACAAAAATCACAATGAAGCACGCATCAATTCTTTTGATCCTGTTATTCAGCATCGGTAGTTTATTCTCTCAGGAGACCGTTTATAAACTTAGCAGTCCTAATGGCAAAATCCAATTAAAGGTAAATCTCGTAGCTGATGGAAAACCTGTCTATTCCATAGATTTCAATGGAGCGCAGGTTATTGGCCAGTCCAGCCTTGGAATCCGGCTTTCAGATGCCGATTTTACCATTGGACTCAAAATCGAGTCTGTTTCAGCGATAAAATCTGTGAAGGATGATTACCAGCTGATTTCGGGGAAAAGGAAACATTGTACTTACCATGGAAATGAACAAACCATCCGTTTTACAAATTTCAGGCAGGAACCCATCGATATGATATTCAGAGTATCCGATGACGGAGCAGCTTTTCGCTATTTCCTTCCAGGGAAATCACTTGAAACACGGAAAATTGTCGAAGAAAACACCTCATTTCAGTTAACGCCAGGAAGTAAGATCTATATGAGTCCCTGCCCGGATGTTTATATGGGATGGTGCAATTCGCAACCCTCCTACGAGGATTATTACTTTCAGGGAGAGGATATCGGCAAACCGTCACCCTATTCCGCCGGATGGGTTTTCCCCGCATTGTTTAAAAAGGATAATACCTGGATACTTTTGACTGAAACCGGTCTGGATGGAACCTATTGCGGAGCCCGCCTTCAACAGTTGTCCGATAACGGTAATTATAAAATCAGGTTTCCCGAGGAAGGGGAGAGGACTTCACCACTCGCACCGCTTTTCCCCGAATCCAAAACTCCCTGGCTTACCCCGTGGCGGATTATTGTGATCAGTGACGGATTAAAAACGTTGATGGAATCGACCCTTGAAACCGACCTTGCAATTCCTGCAAAAGAGGCTGATTATTCATTTGTAAAACCCGGCAGGGCTTCCTGGAGCTGGATCATGAAGAAAGATGATTCCGTAATCTATGAGGTACAAAAAAGCTATATCGATTGGGCTGCGAAAATGAAATGGGAATACTGTCTGATCGATGCAGACTGGGATGTGAAGATTGGCTACGAAAAAGTGAAAGAGTTAGTTGATTATGCAACAGGTAAAGGGGTTGGGTTACTGCTCTGGTACAACTCTGCAGGTAGTTGGAATACTGTTGCTTACAGTCCAAAAGATAAGCTGTTGTTTGGTCGTAATCGAGAAGCTGAATTTAAGCGGATCAGTGAAATGGGGATCAAGGGAATCAAAGCTGATTTTTTTGGAGGTGACGGACAATCAATGATGAAATATTACAATGACATACTGCAGGATGCCATGAAATATAAACTAATGGTGAACTTTCACGGGGCCACCTATCCCAAAGGGTGGCAGCGGACCTATCCTAATCTGGTGACTATGGAGGCAGTCAAGGGATTTGAATATATTACTTTTACCCAGGAGGCGGCAGATCAGGAGCCAAATCACACCTGCATGTTGCCTTTTACCCGTAATGTTTTCAGTCCTATGGATTTCACTCCGGTAAATCTTACTGAAATTCCCGGATTGAAGAGAAAGACCTCAAGTGCATTTGAGCTTGCGCTTACGGTTGTTTTTCAATCGGGTATTCAGCATTGGGCCGAAAGTCCTGAAGGAATGGCTTTGGTGCCGGAATATATCCGGGAGTATATGAGTTCCGTTCCGACGCATTGGGATGACACCCGCTTTATTGACGGTTTCCCGGGTAAATATGTGGTATTGGCCCGTAAATCCGGCAACAACTGGTATATCGCCGGTATAAACGGGGAGAATTCCGAAAAGGAGATCAGCTTCACCTTACCATTTATAGCGGCCAATGTGAATGCCACCTTTTATACCGATGGGGATACAAACCGTTCCTTTTCAAAATCGGAATTAAAAACCAAAAAAGGGGAGAAGATAAATTTGAAGATTAAGCCTGCCGGAGGTTTTGTCCTTATGGTTAGCGAATGATTTGGATATATTTTCCAAGATGAAAACTGTGGTTGTAAGAGTACAAACACTAAAAAGATAGAATTGAAATTTAAGATAGTTGGCGGGTGACTTTTCAAGTTCTGAAAAGTCACCCGCTAGCGTTTTTAAAGAATATTTATAAACTGTTTAAATTTTTAAGTTCGTTTTTATTCAAGAGTAATTCTTTTTCTTAAGATTGTGCCGTAGGCATTAAATATGGGTAGAAAGGAAATTTGTCGCAAAATATCTCGTAGGTACGGGACGAAACCTTCAATATTTAATTGTTTTCTACCCATATCTAATCCCTGACGGGACTGAAAATAAAAATTAAACAG
>Ga0209697_10003185_pt1 | contig 22569 bp, 15 predicted proteins | sample AliMusrvi5mmetaG_FD_184115 | JGI IMG/M metagenome (GOLD analysis project Ga0209697, IMG submission 184115) | Freshwater lake bacterial and archeal communities from Alinen Mustajarvi, Finland, to study Microbial Dark Matter (Phase II) - Alinen... | ecosystem: Environmental > Aquatic > Freshwater...
AGCAGGGATTTCAACATGTTCAAGCACATCGATCACACTTGGCGGTATTACAACAGGTAGTGGTGGAACAGGTACATTAACATATTCATGGGGATCGAATCCAAGTGGATATTCATCAACATTAGCTAATCCAACAGTTGATTTAGCTCAAACAACCACTTATACAGTCACTGTGAGTGATGCCAACAGTTGTTCAGCAACATCCAGTGTTGTGAAAACCAAACGTGATAATATTAAATTTACAAGTGTTTCAAATGGAATATGGTCAAGCGGATCAACATGGGATCAGGGTTTAGCACCTCAGGCATGCGACAGTGTTGTTATCTCCAATGGCAAGACTATAACTTTTGATAGTAATGGTGGAACTTGTGCTGCACTAAATATTCAAAGTGGTGGAGCTTATATCATTACGAATACAAGCCATTCATGGCCATCAGGAGCAACTGTTACAGCTAACAGTGGTAGCACAGTGAATATTAATACAGGTTCATCTGTAACATTTGATAGTCAGGCGCCAGCATCTTTTGGAAATCTGATTATTTCTTCCGGAAGTACACTTGTAGCTCCATCTACGCTAACGATTGGTGGAAATTTTGAGAATGATGGTACATTCACACATAATAATGGTACTGTTGTTTTCAACGGAACAACTACATCAACGACTATTAGTGGAAATGAGACTTCATTCAATAATATTACAATTTCAGGTGTTTTGTTTGCACCAAATGCTAATATGAACGTGGCAGGTGATTGGATTAATAATAATACATTCAACAATAGCGGTGGAACAGTTACATTTAATGGAACCAGCGCTATCAGCGGTTCAACTATTTCAAAATTTAACAATGTGATTATTTCGCTGAGTAGCAGTTTAACAGGCGATGCAAACAATATGTATGTTGATGGAAATTGGACGAATAATGGTACGTTCACGCATAATGGCGGTAAAGTAACATTTGACGGTACAACATCCATCAGTGGTTCATCAACAAATAGTTTTAAACATATTACTATTACAGGCTCCCTAACTGCACCTTCATCAAATATCAATGTAGCAGGCGACTGGACTAATAATGGTACATTCACCAACAGCAGTGGTAAAGTGATATTTAACGGAAATAATATCAATACACCATCTATTTATTCGGGTTCAACAACCACTACATTTTATGATGCTGAAATAGCAGCCAATTCATCATTGAAAGTATTAAGTGGAAATACAATGAATGTTGAGAATACTTTATGGCTTAAAGCTACTGACTCAAGTACTATTGCACAACTTGTTTGTGAAGATAATACTGCGTATGTAAAAGGTATACATTCAACAGATTCAGTTTACATTCAATGGTATGATAATTCTAGTCATTGGCATTATATCTCAACACCAGTCAGCAATTCAATGGCAAAGACAACGTTTTATGGATTCTTCCTTAAAAAATGGACTGAAAATACAGGGACATATTCAACCGTTGGTAATAATGAGATTCTTGTAAAAGGTCAAGGTTATCCGGTGGCATGGAATAATACGACTTTACCATATTCACCCAGCAGAACGCTTGTATTCAAAGCGCCGATAACGGTATCAGTTGGCAGTACCATTCTTAATTCCGGTACTATTTCACTTGCAGTAACTAATACCACTAATAAAGGTGACGGATGGAATTTAGTTGGTAATCCATATCCGAGTGCAATTGACTTTGCTGCAAACAGCGGATGGAATAATATTAATATAGATCCGACAATCTATTGTTATGATGCAGTTGGTAAAACATATCGATACTACAATATAACTGATGGACCTGTTAATGGTGGTTCGCGTTATATTCCGCCAATGCAGGGGGTTTATGTTCACTGTACAGGTAGTAGTGGTACTTGGAGCATGAACAATAGTGTACGTGTTGCTTACAAACAGGCATTTTGGAAAGGTGCAAGCGAAAATACTTTTGCTTCGAATGTATTTAATCTGAAAGTATCAGGCAACGGCTACAGTGATGAAACGATGATAGGTTTTAATCTGAATGCAACTAAAGGATTTGATGTTGACCATGATGTTTACAAATTGTACAGCCCTGAAGAAATAGTGCCACAAATCAATGTGAAAACATTAGATGGCAGCAATACCAGTGTGGCATTGAAATTCCTCCCGACAGACCTTGAAAAACAAGTAACTGTTCCAGTAGAATTTGCAGTAGGCGAGCCTGGTATATATACAATTTCAGCAATCAATGCGCTCACCGACAATTCAGTGAATGTAACACTTGAAGATTTGAAGACAGGAAAAATAACAAATATTCAAGATAACAGTTATACCTTCACATCTAATGCAGTGGAAAAAGACAACAGATTCCTTCTTCATTTTGGCGCTGAACCTACTTCTATAAAAGACAAGACTTTGAATGATATGATTACTGTTTATTCTGATAAAAATCAGATAGTCATTCAAAATAATTCTTCGAATAATGACAAAGCGGTAATCATGATTTATGATATTTTAGGCAAACAAATAACATCAAGAGAAATGATACTAAATTCATTGACAAGAATTGATGTTGACAATGCACAAGGCATCTATTTTGTCAAGATAATGACAGACAATAAATCAATGACAAAGAAGGTTTGCATCACTCGTTAATTCATTGATTTAAATACTTAATAAAGCCCTTTTCTTTTATTAGAGAAGGGCTTTATTATTATAGTTAGACTAATTTTTTTTGAAAATGATACTCGTTTTTACCTTAATAATTGAAAAGGAATAAAGGTGTATTGAGAAATTAAAAATGACCGTGCATCATCTTTTTAAGATGATTGGAAATGATTAATACAGTAAACCCAAGAGAAATTACAACTCCTGATATAATTGAAAAAATAGTCATTGCACCCATTGTTGCAAAGAATTGAACCAAATAACCGGAAAGAAAATTAGCGATAAAACTACTTAAAAACCAAACGCCCATCATTAGTGAACCTAAACGTATGGGGGCAAGTTTTGTAACCATTGATAATCCTACAGGCGACAAGCACAGTTCACCCATTGTATGAATCAAATAAGTGCCAACTAACCACATTAAATTTGCTTTGATTGCAGTATCAGCAACTTCGCCACCTCTGGCAAGTGTTGCTCCAATCATTAGAAAAAAGCCAATGCCTAGCATAATCATTCCCAGTCCCATTTTAACTATCGTATTTGGTTCTTTATTTTTACTAGCCAACCAAGTCCATAGAATTGTAAAAACAGGTCCAAGCAAAACAATAAAAAGTGGATTCACCGATTGAAACCACGATGTTGGAATTATCCAGTGTCCAACTTGTCTATTAATATATCTATCGGTGTAAAGACTAATAGAACTGCCTGCTTGTTCAAATCCTGCCCAGAAAAAAATATTGAATAACATCATTATGATAATAACAGTAAGTCTGTCTTTTTCTTTTTTGGTTATCGGAACGGCTACTTCTCCTGACGCTATGGCTTGCGCTTTAAGAAGTTTAGCACCTGGTTCTTTACCAAGTTCACCTAAAAATGAATTGCCTAATAAATTAAAAAGTAATTGCCCACACACCATACCAATACCAGCTGCTAGAAAGCCATAATTAAAACCATAAGATAAAATTTTTCCGGATGAAATTGATTTTACTGCAAACATATCTTCTGCAAGATAACCGCATATTAATGGCGCAAGGAACGCTCCTAAATTTATCCCCATATAAAAAATGGTAAAAGCAGAATCTTTTCTTTTATCATCTGGAGAATATAATTGTCCAACGATAGTTGAAATATTTGGTTTGAAGAAACCATTGCCAACTATCAATAAAATCAAACCTAAATAGAAAAATGGCAATGCGGTTGCAGATGACATAAATAAGCTGAATTGACCTATTGCCATCATAATCCCACCAATTGTAATTGATTTTCTTTGACCAAGATAATTATCGGCTAACCAGCCACCAAAAATTGGTGTGAGATATACAAGTCCTGTATAAATGCCATAAAGCAAACCTGCATTTGCATCATTAAACCCTAATCCACCTTCAATAGTTGCTTTTGTTAGATAAAGTGTAAGTAAACCTCGCATTCCATAGTAACTGAAGCGTTCCCACATCTCTGTGAAGAATAATAAATATAATCCTTTCGGGTGTTTATATTGATTGAGCATATCGTAAAAAATTTCAGGAAGTAATATTATAAATTTTTTCTTTTCGTCTGACCCATAATTGAAATTATCAATCCAACAATGAGTGTTAATATGCCAATCCAAATAAGGTTGATGAATGGATAGGTTGTGGCTTTGATAACTATAAAATCTTGTTCGCAGTTTTTTAAACCTATAATAATGTGTTGTGGTTTTTGAGAAATATTATTAAAAATCAATTTTAATCCGAAATCTTTTATTTCTGTTTCCTTCCTGTAAACGCTGTCATTGCGAATGATGTAATCAATTGTAGAAATATTTTTTTTGCCATTATTATTGATAATACTGATTTCCGCAGTTAGTTTAAGTTTACTGATACTGTTGTCGGATGTTTGCAGACCTTTATCCACAAGGATTGTATCAAGGATGATTTTATTGTTTTGAAAAATGATCGTGTCTTTTAATCCAATTTCAAATTCTTTATAATTTTCTTTTTCATGATTAATATCAGAAATATCAGCATAAGTTAAAAATGCGAAAATATCTTTTTGTGGAAGATGTTTAATCGCTGGTTCATAAAGAGTACCGAAGCGTGAGCTGAATGAAACAAAGGGCGAAAGTATATAACTATTTGTTGATTTGACAGGTTGAAAATTTATATTAAAAAATATTTTATTATCCTGAACCGCTTTATTTTTGTAGGTTACAAGGTAATTATCCATTGAAGTAGAAATATTTTTTGTCAATCGTATGTTTTCTGAAATTGTTGTTTTGCAAGAAAAGCTAATCACAATACCTAAAAGAAAAACGCTGAATCCAAAGTGTACCAAGGCTGCGCGTTTGTTTAATCTTTTTAAGTAATGATCAATTGATGCAGCAATAGAAAACAATAAAAAGAAAATAGATGTTAATATTATCCATGAAATATTTTGCGGAAGGAAATAATAAACTCCGGCAAATACGATGAATGAAATGATAAATGGAATGATAAGTTTTAAAATATTAGTTAAAGTATTTGTGCCATATTTAAAATATTGTGCAATTGAAATAAACAGTATAATCAGCGCCATGAAAGGCGTTTGCCATTTTATAAAATATTCGTTTTTGTCAGCAGGTGATGCAAGATTCAGATTGAAAATTTTATTTATGACAGGAATTGATGTAATGAAAAATATCTGAAATGCAGAAAAGAGAATGACAATAACACCAATTAACAGCATCAAACTTCGGTCATAACGGAATACGGTGTTTTCTTTAAATGTTGATTTTTTATTTTTAAAAAGATAAAAAAAAGAAATAATTAAAAATAAAAATAAGAAAAAAAGAAGATGAGCAAATTTTCCATTATCAGTAAATGCATGAACAGAAGTGTCAGCAAGAATGCCGCTTTTGGTGAGGAAACTGGCATAAAGCACCAGCAAATAAGGAAGCACAGAAAGTATATATGTTTCGCGAATATAACTTCCGGTTTTTTTTGCAACGAAAAAAATATGAATTGACGCAATAAGCAATAGCCAGGGCAGGAGCGAAGCGTTTTCAATAGGATCCCACGACCAAAAGCCGCCAAATGGAAGGGATTCATAAGCCCATGCAGCACCAAGAATAATTCCTGTACCAAGAATCAATAAGGCTGCAATCATCCATGGAAATGCGGGTTGCAACCATTCTGAATATTTTTTTTTCATGAAACCGCTCACTGCAAATGCAAAAGGAACCAATGTAAGTGAATAACCTAAAAAAAGAAATGGCGGATGAGAAATCATCCAGAAATTTTTAAGCATCGGGTTCATTCCATTGCCATCATTGATAAAATTCATGTATTGTGCATTCTGAAAAAATGTTGATTGAAGATTTTCAGTTGCTTCTCTCAATAAACTAAATGGATTTGAGCCAATGGTAAAACCAAAAATGTGTATTCCTGCAATCAGTGTGGTAAGCATGAATTGCGAAAGACTGAAAACGCCCATTACACTTGCTTTCCATGTTGATGATATAGTTTGCAAAAGTAAAATACCTACAAATGCCTGCAATAGCGCCCATGTGATAAAACTGCCGTCTTCACTCGCCCACAGGCATGAAAAGATGTATCTTGCCGGCATATCATTGGAAGTATATTGCCAGGCAATTTTATATTCATAATAATGATTAAAGAGAATATAATACATGACCAAAGCCGCTCCAATCAAGGAAGAAACATGAAAATTGAAAAACGTATTTGCAGTTTTAATAGTTAAAAGTTTATCTTCTCTGTAACTATTATAAAAATAAATAATGGCTGAACAAGCTGCTGTCAGCAGTGCAATATAAATGAGAATATGTCCGGTAACACCGGGAATCAGATGTTCATTGATAAAAGTCATTTGGTATGGAATTGTTTTTTAACGTATTTGGAAGGACATTTCATCAATAATTCAGATGCAATAAAAACATTATTTTCAATTTTACCTTTTAAAATTACTTGCTCAAGTTTTTCGAAATGCATTGGTTTTGTTTGATTACTCATTACTTTTTTTTCTGTGCCTTTATTGTCAATCAAATAGAATGAAAAACCTCCGGTTGTTTCTGCAATTATAGGTTTAGTTTTATCCAGCTTTCCGATGATCTGAATTTCTTTTCCTGTCTTCGTTGCTTCTGTGAAATTTGAATAAGAATCCGCACTGTACAAGGATTGTATGATTATTCCGGTAATAATCAGAATAAAAATAATCAGCAGAATTGCTTTTGGTTTCATTTTTATGAAATATTATTTTTTGATTTTTCTTTTTCAATCTTACTTATTCTGCGGTCGAGCATAAAAAGGTAAATGCCTAAACCGATGAATATGATTAGTAATCCAACAGCTACAATAATTATTTTTCCGTGTGAATATAGTATGTTCATAGAATATTAGTTGAGATTTTTTTTAAACGAATTTTTATATTCAATATCCAGAGAGCTGTGAGACACCAGCCAATAGAGGCCATAAGAAAAATATAGTGCATTGTCAAATCAATATCTCCGCTGATTAATGCAGGATTACCGCCTTGTCCGGGATGAATGGATGAACCGTTGATGCGTGGAAATATCATCACAAGAAAAATCATTGTTATGAAAGCGGCGGCATTGTAAGCGGAAGCGATGAGTGATTGAAGTTTATTGTTTTCAAATGAAGATACAAGTATTGGATAGATCATGTAAATCATAACAGAAACAAGCGTTCCGTTCAATTTTGGATCTTTGAGCCACCAACTTCCCCACGTGAATTTCGCCCACAACATTCCTGTCAATATACCTAAAAATCCAAACATTAAGCCAACTTCAATAGCTTCTGAAGCAATAATTAAATGTTTATTATTTGGCTTGAAAAGATTGTAAATACTATAAAAAAAAGAAATGAAAAAGAGAAAAAACATGGCGAACCACATAGGCACATGAAAAAATATATTTCGAATGGTTTGCTCAATCAAAGGTAGATCGGGCACATCAACTAATAAACCTGCAGGAATGCTGATACAGACAAGCAGGATTCCTAATATTTTCCACCAAAAATGTTTCATCACATTTCAAAGATAGAAATATAAATTTATAGAAAAGATGGAAATGATAAATATCAGATTTTTTTCACAAAACATCTTCTTCGTTTGTGAAGGATGTGTTCATAATTTTTCCAGTTGGCAATTACGTTGTGGTTCGTTTCAAAAACACCTGTTGTTTCCATTTGGTTAATGCCATCTTTCAGCATTTGTTCCTGAAGTTCAGAAATTAATATTACCGCCACACCGGCTGATTGATGTTCTTGCAAAACGCCAGTTAGAAGCATATCTATGACTTTCGGCTTTTTCAATGCTTTTAAAACATGTAAAAAACCAAAAGGGAAAAGTGATCCGTTTGCTTTCTGCATGGCTTCTGATAATGAAGGCAAACCTACAAAGAAACCAACTGTTTCATCACCTTTTTTTGCAACCTTTATATATTTAGGATTGAGAATGCTGAAATATTTTTTTACATATAGATCAATCATTTTATCATTCAATTCTGTAACGTATGGCAGCGTCTTGAATGCATCATTTAATATATGAAAAATTTGAGTGTTGTATGGTTTCAATTCTTTCAGCGAAGTGAAATTTAATATAGAGAAACCAAATCTTTTTTTAACTATTTCTGAGCCGCGTTTTCCTTTCTGAAGTGCAACATCAGTAAGTGTTAAACGAAATTCAACCCAGTCGTTTTCTTTCTCAAATCCAAGTTTTTCAAAATGTTCTTTATAATATGGCTGATGATAAACTGAAGCAACAGACTGAAGAAAATCAAATCCTTCAATGAGCATGCCCTGCGTGTCAAGGTTGGTAAAGCCGAGCGGACCATGGATATATTCCATGCCCTGCTCTTTAAACCATTCAGTCGCTGTATTGATAAGCTGTTCGCTTATTTCATGATTATCGTAAAATTCAATTTTGTTTATTCGACCATATTTTACCCCAACTTTTTTATTATAACTTTTATTAATGATTGCGCCGATTCTGCCAACACATTTTTTATTTTCAAAAGCAAGAAAAAATTTAGCATCACAAAATTCAAATGCCGGATTTTTTGATTTGTCTAATGCTTTCTTTTCATCACTACGTATTGGCGGCACCCAGAATGAATTGTTTTTGTAAATATCAAAAGGTAATTCAACAAACTGTTTGATATCTGATTTTGTTTTTACTTCTTTGATGATTACAGCCATAATAATTGTCGTTGAAAATTATTTGTAAAAAGCGAATTGCTTTTTTAAAGTCGTTTTTTAATTTCTTCTGTTTGTTTTTCAAATCCAGGTTTTCCAAGCAAAGCAAACATGTTTTTTTTGTAAGCTTCTACACCAGGCTGATCGAATGGATTTACTTGAAGAATATAACCGCTGATTCCACAAGCAATTTCAAAGAAATAAATTAATTCTCCAATTGATTCTTCATTTAAAATTGGAATGGAAATATTAATGTTTGGAACACCACCATCAATGTGAGCAAGCATGGTGCCAAGTTCAGCCATTTTGTTCACTTCTTGTAAACGTTTACCTGATAAAAAGTTCAATTGATCAAGATTTCCGGCGTCAACAGGAATAGTTAGTTTCTTTTTTGATTGTTCAACAGAAATAACAGTTTCGAAGATATTTCTTAAACCTTCCTGAATGTATTGACCCATGGAATGCAGGTCAGCAGTGAAGTTTACGGAAACAGGAATGATACCTTTGTTCTCTTTTCCTTCGCTTTCGCCATAAAGTTGTTTCCACCATTCCATCAGATACATTAAACTTGGCTGATAGTTCGCAAGGATTTCAATGGTTTTATTTTTTCTGTAAAGAATATTTCTTGTGATTGCATAAAGCAGCGCAGGATTATTTTTTATAGATTTATTCTCAGTAGTTTCTTTTTGCATGTTTTTTGCACCTTCTACTAATTTTGCAATATCAAAACCAGCAACAGCAATAGGTAAAAGTCCTACAGGCGTAAGTACTGAAAAACGTCCGCCAATATCATCAGGAATATCATAGGTTTTATAACCTTCGTCCGTGGCAAGTTGTTTGAGTGCGCCTCTGGCTTTGTCTGTAACGGCAATGATTCTTTTTACAGCTTCTGCTTTGCCATATTTTTTTTCAATATGATTTTTCAAAATACGGAATGCAATGGCTGGTTCAGTGGTTGTTCCTGATTTAGAGATGACAGTCATTGCGTAATCTTTTTTGTCAAGAATTTCGAGCAATTCAGACAAATAATCTTCACTGATATTATTTCCTGCAAAAAGTACAACAGGATGTGAACGATCTTTTTCATTCAACTGATTTGAAAAATTATGATTTAAAGCTTCAATCACAGCTCTTGAACCAAGATAGGAGCCGCCAATACCAACGACTACATATACTTCAGCCATTTTTCTGATTTTTTCAGCTTCATTTTTAATATCTTGAATTATTTCTGAAGTAATTTCAGAAGGCAAATTCACCCAACCGAGAAAATCATTTCCTTTTCCGGTTTTGTCAATTAATTTTTGCAAGTTTGAAACTGCTTCGTTTTCGAGAGATTCTATCTCTTTCATCTCAATAAAATTGAGCGTTTTGCTTATGTCAACTTTTAGATTTGTCATGTTTAAATAGTTAAAAATTTCGGAACGCCAAATTACAAATATTTTTCATTGCTTAAGAATACAATTTGATTTTCATCGTTAATTAATTTTAAAATTCTTAAATCTATATAAATTGAATAAATCCATTACTGAATTTTTATGTAATTTAGTCGCTTGAAAATTTTAATGAAAAGATTAATTTTTATATTCATATTTTTTGTTTGTGTTTCTATTTCCGCCTTTGCCACACATATGCGTGCGGGGGAAATAACATTCAGACATATTAGTGGATTAACCTATGAAGCAACAATAGTCACTTATACATACGCTTTAAGTCATGCAGACAGATGTCAACTTGATATTAATTGGGGAGATGGAACTACCGATAAACTTTCGAGAAACAACGGACCTTCTGGTCCAAATATCAACGGAGATTATTGTGATCATCTCGGTGAAGTTATTGTAACAGATTATATAAAAAAAAATATTTATGTAGGTACCCACACTTACGCAGGTTACGCTACTTTTAAGATTTCTCTTGAAGATCCAAATAGAAATGAAGGAATTATTAATATTCCTTATTCGGTGAATGTTCCTTTTTTTGTTGAAACAGAATTAGTTATTAATCCTTTTTTAGGGTTTGATAGTTCTCCTGTACTGTTGAATCCTCCAATTGACAATGCGTGCATTTATGAACCATACATTCACAATCCCGGAGCGTATGATCCTGATGGTGATAGTTTATCCTATAAATTGATTTATTGCAGAGGCGAAGGCGGATTGAATATTCCAGGTTATACTTATCCTGCAGCCAATCATCAGTTTAAAATAAATGCTTATACAGGTGATCTTTACTGGGATAGCCCTGTGTTGGAAGGTGAATATAATGTTGCAATTTTAATTGAAGAATGGCGAAATGGAATTAAAATGGGTTCTGTTACTAGAGATATGCAGATCAACGTTATTGCCTGTGATAATAAGTCTCCGGTAATCAAACCGATTCCAGATACATGTATTCAGGCAGGAACATTGTTGAATTTTAAAGTTATAGCAACTGATCCTGATAAAAATAATATAACGCTCACAGCTACAGGAGGACCTTTTGTTATTAGCAATCCGGCAACATTTAAAGAAACTACACATGGAATTAGCTTTGCAAATGGATTATTTTCTTGGAATACAAATTGTAGCAATGTAAGAAAAAGTCCTTATCAGGTATATTTCAAAGCTACGGATGACGGTTATCCTATTAATCTGATTGATTTAAAATCAATGAATATAACAGTTGTAGCGCCTGCACCAACCAATTTTAAAGCAACTCCGTCAGGCAATAATATTTTATTAACATGGTCGCCGGATATATGTACAAATGTTATAGGTTATCGCATCTATCGACAAGAAGGGTGTTCAGACATTATCCATTCAGCTTGTGAAACCGGTGTTCCTGATTCGTCCGGCTATCAATTGATAGCAGATGTTGATAGCAGTTTTACGAAATATCTTGATAATGGTAATGGTGATGGATTAGTTCTTGGGAAAACATATAGCTATATCATTGTTGCATATTTTGCTGATGGTGCTGAAAGTTACGCATCCACTCATATGTGTGTGGAATTGAAAAAAAATGTACCGGTGATTACAAATGTAAGTGTGTTAACGACAGTTGCAGTCAATGGTTCAATGTATATTGCTTTGTCAAAACCAAATTTGGATTCAGTTCCTGCTTATGGACCTTATAAATATTACATTTATCGGGCTGTTGGTAATAAATCTAATTATAAGTTAATTGATTCTCTTGGAAATATTAATGATACTATTATTAAAGATTCGCTGCTGAACACAAAAGATAGTTCATATAATTATAAAATTGAATTATATAATGATTCGATTGGAAAACATTTTATGATTGGAACTACAAGAAAAGCTTCATCCATATTTTTAAGTATTAGTCCAACGGACAGTAAGCTGAATTTATCATGGAAAGCGATTGTTCCTTGGGTAAATATGAATTATGTCGTTTATCGAAAAAATGATAAATCCGTGTTTGATTCAATAGCTTATGTGAATGTGCCGTTTTATTCAGATTCAGGATTGGTCAATGGAAATACTTATTGTTACTATATTAAAAGTGTTGGTGGATATGATTTTAAAGGAATTATTCATCCTATTTTAAATCTTTCACAAATAGTTTGTTCATCACCGTTTGATAATGTATTACCTTGTCCACCTGTTTTTTCAATATTTCCAAATTGTGATAAAAAACAAAATATATTAATCTGGCATCTTCCAGCGAGTTTTTGCGATAAAGATGTTGTGGAATTTTTAATCTATTATTCGCCAACAAATCATGATGATTTTCATGTTATTGCAGATATAAAAAATAAAAAAGACTCATTGTTTATTCATCAAAATATTTCATCAATTGCTGGATGTTATAAGATTTCGGCAAAGGATTCAACAGGAAATGAAAGTAAAAATAATGAACGTGTTTGCATTGATATTGATAGTTGTAAAATGTTTATTTTGCCAAATGTTTTCACGCCAAATGGTGATGGAATTAATGACTTGTTTGTGCCCGTTTCGACTGATTACGTTGATAAATTGGATATTCAGATATTTAATCGCTGGGGAAATTTGGTTTTCCAAACTTCTGATAAACAAATCAATTGGGATGGAAAAGATATGAATACAAAACTTGAATGTCCTGAAGGTGTATATTATTATGTGTGTGAGATTGTTGAAATACACCTCAATGGTACTGCAAAACGCCGATTGAATGGATATATCCAAATTCTCAGATAAAATCAGATAATTAATTTTTTGTTCAAAAAAGATGTTAAATCTCATAGAAAAATATTTTCCAGAACTCACCGAGCATCAGAAATCTTTATTGTCAGCATTGGAGAAGCTTTATGTAGATTGGAATGCTAAGATTAATATTATTTCTCGAAAAGATATTATGCATTTTCAGGAACGTCATCTACTTCATTCATTAAGTATAGCGAAAGTTATTCAGTTTAAACAAGGAACAAAAATTCTGGATGTGGGCACTGGCGGCGGTTTGCCGGGGATTCCATTGTCTATTTTGTTTCCTGATTCTTCTTTTGTTTTGATTGATTCTATTGGAAAAAAAATAAAAATAGTCAATGCAATTATTGAAGAACTGAAACTTCCAAATGTAAAAGCTTATCAGAGTAGGGTTGAAGAGATAGATCAACCCTTTGATTTTGTTCTCGGCAGAGCTGTTACGTCTTTGCCGGTTTTCTCTGATTGGGTGAAAAATAAGATTAAAAAATCAGAAATCAATTCCATTGCAAATGGAATTTTATATCTGAAAGGTGGAGACTTAAATGACGAACTGCTTGATTTTAAAAGTCCTTACGATGTTTATCAAATTAAAGATTATTTTCAGGAAGAATATTTTGAAACAAAAAAAATCATTCATGTGAAATTCTGAAAAAGATTTTTTTTGAATAATTGAGCATTTATAGGCTATCTGACAATTTTTATTTCATCAATCAAATATTTTTTTTCTGCAAATTTATCAATAATGAAGAGGCAATAACGAATATCCAAGCTGATATTCCTACAAATATCAGGGTTGTACATGATGTCGCTCATGGTTCCTTCTTGATTTCTGTCAAAGTTTAAACCAATCAATTGTCCATCGCCATTTAAAACCGGACTGCCTGAATTGCCGCCGCTGGTGTGGTTTGAAGCAATGAAACAAACCGGAATGTTATTGTTTACAGCATATTCGCCGAAATCTTTTTTATCATATAATTCTTGCAAACGATTCGGAACTTTATATTCACTTTTTTGAGAACTATTTTTTTCAATCACTCCGTCAAGTGTTGTGAAATATGAATATTCAACAGCATCTGCGGATGAATAACCTTTAACTTGTCCGTAAGAAAGTCGAAGCGAACGATTGGCATCAGGGTAAAGCATTTTATTTTTTTGCATTTCCATCAAACCTGCCATATACAGCCTGTTCAGACTGTCGGTTTTATTTTCATACCATATTGCAACAGGATAAAAATTTTCAGAATAATATGAGTCGACCTCATTAATTAGCTTGAATAATGGGTCTTTCAGTAATTTTTTTACAATATGTTTTTTTAGCAGTTTTTCAACTTTTGTGGAAGAAGTTAAATTGGAATGATTATAAATATCTAACAAAAACGAATGAATATTCCCTTTGAATTTTATAGAAACATTATTATAGATTTCAGGCTGAAATCTTTTATCTGTATTGTTATAAAATTCTTCAAGCAGAGCGAGAAAAGTTTTTTGAATGATTGGTTCATAGGAATACTTAAAAAATGAAACAGCCGTGTTTTTTATTATCTCAATTTGTTTCGTTGAATCTTCGGAAATAACTGTCAATGGCTGAAATTTCCTAATTTGTACAACCAAATCATCGTATGCAAATGAGTTTAAATAATAATCTATCCAATACTCGAAAGGTGCATACAAACTGCAAATTGTTTGATATTCTTTGAGAATATTTCCGTATTTAATTTTTCTCAATGAATCTTCATTTGTCCATGATTCAAAGTTTTTTTCAAATTCTTTCTTTTTATCAATCGTTTGATATTGGCTGATTCCACGGTTTTGACCAATAGTTTTTTTTTGAAAGTTTGAAATAGAATAATATTTTGAAGTATATTGAATCTTCAATTTTTCAGATTGTTTCATGTATTCGTTCAAGATGTCGAGCTTGATTTTACCGGCTTTTATTGAAATTGGGTTCTCAATTTCTGTAAGTAATTTAACAGCGCAGGAGGGAAGATATTCGTCTGTTTCAGCCGGAAATCCATAAACCATTGTGAAATCGTTTTCATGAATACCTTTTAAAGATATTTCAAAAGAACGTTTGGGATGATAAGGTACATTGTTTGTAGAATAATTTGCCGGTTGATTATTTTTGTCAGTATAAATTCTGAAAACGGAAAAATCTGCTGCATGACGCGGCCAAACCCAATTGTCTTCATCATCGCCGAAATTGCCGATGGACATTGGCGGTGCACCAACCAACCGAATATCTGAAAAAGTTTCCATGACATAAAGAAAATATTGATTACCGTAAAATAAAGGTTTTACAGACGCATTGTAATTCGTGCCTTTGGTTGCTATTTCAATGATTTTTTTTATTTCACGTTTAATGAAAAATTCTCTTTGACTTTCAGTCATAGTTGATGAAACATGTTGAAGTACCTGCGATGTAACATCTTCCATTCTAGCAAGAAATGAAACAGTCAATTTTGCACAAGGTAATTCTTCATCGTTTGATGCAGCCCAGAAACCATCGGCAAGATAATTATGTTCTGGTGTGCTATGCGCTTGAATGCTGCTTTTCCCGCAATGATGATTTGTAAATATAAGTCCTTTGTCAGAAACAACAGCGCCTGTGCAGCCTTGCCCAAACAAAACGACTGCATCTTTTAAACTGGAATGATTTACACTGTAAACATCTTCTGCCGAAAGACAAAATCCTTTTTGAATCATATCTTGTTCATTGTATTTATTGAGAAGAAGTGGAATCCAAATACCTTCATCAGCGAAGATATTTTTAGAAAATAAAATCAAAAAAAGAAAAAAAAGATATTTTATTTTCATGAATTATAACGAATATAATGATTTATTTTCCAGCAATCACAGAAATTTCAACATCAGCATTCATAGGGAGTTTGCAAACTTGTATGGTTTCTCTTGCAGGTGGTAATTCAGAAAAATAGGAAGCATAAATTTCATTTACCAAAGGAAAATTTTTAATATCTGTAATAAAAATAGATGTTTTAAAAACATCAGGAAAATCCATGCCTGCCTCATTTAGAATAGCACGAATATTTTCCATTACTTGTCTTGTTTGCGATTGAATATCGGGTTCATCAATTTTTCCTGTTGCAGGATTAACAGGTATTTGTCCTGAAACATAAAGTGTATTATTGTTTAAAATGGCTTGACTGTAAGGTCCAATAGGTTTTGGAGCATTTGGTGTGAAAATTATTTTTTTCATATACTTAAAAAATAATAGTTTTGATTTTAATTAAAAATTATCGTTTGAATTTTTTCTTTTTTCGAGTTTCAGATCTTGTAATAAACTAGATTTTGCGCGCAATGTAAAAGTGTAACTTCTGTAAATACCAATAGGAATCCAAGTGAAATTCATTTGCCAACAATGTAAATCGCGAGAAATTTCAATGTGAGAATAGGATAATTGTTTGTTGTTGAAATCATAGCCTGTACCATAATTAAATTTCCATTTTGCTGTCAGGTCAACGCTTCCGTTGACACTGAGTGTTTGTAGAAACGATTTTTTGTTTTGTCCGCCAAATTCAGAAGGCGTTTCTCTATAATACGGCCAAATATAATAAGGAGCATAAACTGTTGAATAACCCAAAGAATAATCAATTGTCAGATGCCAGGGTATTTTATTGTTGTTTCCTTTTTTTTCTGTTTTCTCATTTGGTTTCTCCGTCGTTTTTTTATTTTTAGTATAAGGGAAACTCCAACTTAAACTTGTAGCCCATGCATCATTTGTTAAACGCAGGAGTCGTTTGTTTTTTGTGATTTCAAATTCCTGAACATTAACATTGTTATAATCCACAACGTATGGATCAAACAGGGCTGAATAATTTATATTGATGTTATTGAATAATCTGGTTCTTCCTGTTAAAGAGATTTTCGACCATTTATATGGAACATTGGCTAAATTGTAAGAGCCTGATATAGTTAAATTTTCAATAAGTGGAACTTTTTTAGTTCCTGTTACAGTATCTTTTTTACTCTTGACTTTCATTTCAAGATTATTTGAAACAGAAAAGTTTAAACTTCCTGATTTGCCTGCTGCCGGAGTGCCATACATACCTTGTTCATAGATGGAATAAAGAATTTTTCGTCCTTTATCATTTGTATAGGTTTTATAAATATTGTATTGAGGTTCGCTGAAATCAGGGCGATAAGAAAATCCGACATTTGGAGAAATCACCAGACGGATGGCATTTACAGGAAATGTTTTTTTGAAACGCATCATTCCGTAGAGCTTGGTGGTCAATGAAGAGGAGAAACTGTAATCTCTGGCAGCTCCGAAGTGACGGATGATTGAGTCAACAGGTCCTTTTTTTAGTGTGTCCCAATGTCTGTCAATACTTTGGAAATACCATCTTTCATTATAATTAATGGAATTCGTTAGGTTGAAATATTTTAAGATTTTGATTGAACTCTGGATAGGGATGGTATGATTGATACCATTGCGCATATTTTGAAAAACATTTGGTTTGAATAGCATTGAATCAGCGACATTGAGCTCGTTTCGGGCATTCATCACATAACTTACACTGATGTTTTCATACCAACGCATTGTTCCTGTTGATTTCTTTTTACGTAAAGGGTAAAATCTGTTGGCTGAAAATGTTAATTCCGGCAAAGTTAAATTTACTTGCCTATTCAATGTGTTTTGGCTATGACGCATATTTGCTGAAAACATGTACTGATTAGACCAATTTTTGGAATAAGAAATACATGACTGCATGCTGTTTGAAAGTCGGTCGTTCGTATTCGTTGTGTTGAACATATTGTATTTGCTTGATCCGGCATTAACACTTGCAGTGAATGTGCTGTTCGGATTTGCTTTAGCGTCTTGGGTATGATTCCAACTAATTTTAAAATCACGGCTTGAAGTAAAGTCGGGCAATCCTTTCTCTCCCCAGTTATTTAGCGTATAACTAAAATTAAAAGCCCCATTGTATTTGTACTTTTTTCGATAACGAATCGTGCTATTGCCTGCCCAGCTGAGATTTGTGTAAATATCACCATGAAGTTCCATGTCAATATAATCGTTTATGCCGAAATAATATCCTGCATTTTTTAAATAAAATCCCTGACGAGAAGATTCTCCGGGTGCTGGAAGTATAAGTCCAGAAGCGCGTCCTTTATGTATAGGGAAAAACCCAAAGGGAATGACAAATGGTGTTGGAACATTCTCAATAGTCAAATATGCCGGACCGCAAATTATTTTTTTATTTGGAATTACTTTTGCTTTTAAAAATTTTAATTCAAAATGTGGGTCATCTTTGTCGCAGGTGGTGTAGGCGCCGTGCTTGATATTAATCACATCGTCTTGCATCTTTTTTACAGTCAAACCATGTAGATAACCTTCACCTTCTTGAGAAATAATTTTAGTAATAAGTCCTTTTTTTGTGTTAAAGTTATAAATCATATTATCGGATTTAAAACTTTTTTCATTTTCTGTAAATACAGGTTTACCTTTAATTTTTCCTGTGGAATCGGGTGTTCCTTTTGCAAACATTTTTTTAGTGTTGAAGTCTATTTCAATATAATTGGCTTCAACATTGATATTATTATAGTTTATTTTTGATTGTTCGTGAAGTTGCATTGATTTTTTTACAACATCTATTTGAATTGAATCAAGCGCTGAATATTTAATTTTTGTCGTGATGGCTTGTTTAGAAATTATGCCTTTTCTGCTTTTTTTAATTTTAGTATGATGAGTAAGACTATCTTTGGATGAGCTGTCAGATGCAGTTATTAAAGTGTCTTTTTGGGAATTGTAAATTGTTTTTTTTGAAGTATCAGTTGATAGTTTAATATTTTGCGCAAACACATTATTAAGAAATAATAGTGTTGAAATAAAAAATAATATTTTAAACTTTATTAACAATGTAATTGTGGACTAATTTTTTGGATAATCAAAAAAAAATGCTTTTAGAACCTTATTTTTGAGATGTCAAAATTAAGATAAATATCATTTTATGAAACGATACATTGTAATTTTTGGTATAATATGTTTGTATACCCTGTCATCATTCAATTATCGTATTGACCCTGCGAAAAAAAATACGATAACAAAGATTGTAATTGATGCAGGTCATGGTGGAAATGATTCAGGATGTTTGGGTAAAAAGTCAAAAGAAAAAGATGTAGCGCTTGATATTGCTTTGAAATTTGGGAATTATATTAAAGCCAATTTTAAAGATGTTGAAGTGATTTACACGCGCAGTGACGATTCTTTTGTAGAACTCTACCGCAGAGCAAAAATTGCCAATGAAAACAAAGCAGATTTATTTGTTTCAATCCATTGCAATGCCAATCCGAAGACATCTCCTTTTGGCGTAGAAACCTATGTTATGGGGATTAATAAAATTGAAGGAAATCTCGATATTGCAAGCAAAGAAAATGCTGCAATTCTTTTGGAAAATGATTACAAAAAACAATATGATAATTTTGACCCAAATAAAGGTTTAAATCCTGATTCGCCTGAATTTATGATTAGTTATAACCTTTATCAAAAGGTGTATCTTGAGCATAGCATTGATTTTGCAACTAAAGTTCAAAATCAAATATGTAATCATTTGCATAGATTCAGTAGAGGCGTTAAGCAAGCAGGTTTTTTAGTTTTGTGGCGCACAACAATGCCAAGCGTTTTGATAGAAACCGGTTTTTTGACAAATTCAGCGGAAGAGGAATTTTTAACCTCTGAAGCCGGAAAAAATAGTTTGGCATTATCCATTTTTCGGGCATTTAAAGAATATAAATGCAAGTTGGAAAATGTTCCTTATACTGATGATGTTAAAGAAAATGCTTCAACACCTCATTCAGCTTCGGTCATCGTTCAGGATAAAACGCTTGAGAAATCTGAACTTATGAAAACTGTTAGTCAACCATCAACAATATCAACGATTGTTAAAGATACAACGCAAAAGATAACAGTTTTAAGTAAAGATAAAACGCCTGTAAAGCTCACTCCTTCAAAGGAAATAGACGAAGTATTTTTTAAAGTTCAATTTGCAACTTCGCCTAACAAAAATATTATGTCTGATCATACTTTAAAAGGTGTTGAAAATCTTGATTGTTACCAACAGAGTAATATTTTTAAATTTACTGTTGGTAAAACCAAAAATCTTAATGAAGCTATTGATCTCATGAATCGTATGAAAAAACTGGGATATAAAGATGCTTTTGTGATTGCACTTCAAAATGGAAAACGTATTTCAGTTCAAGAGGCGTCGGCATTATTGAAAAAATAATGATTTGAATGTGTTTATTTTCAGAAAAATAATTTTAAATTTTTTTATAATCATAGTTTTTTTTGATTTTAAAAAAAATTGTAGGTTTGTAAAAAAATAACGATTTGAAAAATAAAAGAATATTAATTATTGGTTTTGTTTCTGTTTTAGGATTTGCTCTTTTATTGTGGGGATTAAATTTTTTAAAAGGAAGAGATATATTTAAAAAAAGAGCAAAATATTATGCTGTTTATCGTCAAGTGAATGGTTTGTCAGAAACCAATGCTGTTATGATGAATGGATACAAAATAGGACAAGTGCGAAAAATTTCTTTTATGAAAGATGCGCAACGTCATTTGATCGTTGAATTGTTAGTTGATAATAATGTCTCTATTCCCAAAAATTCTATAGCGAGAATTTTTAGCTCCGATCTTATGGGTTCAAAAGCGATTGAAATTGCACCTGGGAATTCAGTGAATATGGCTGCTTCGGGCGATACGTTGGTGTCTGACATTCAGACTACATTTCAGGAAGAAGTAAATAATCAGGTAATACCTTTGAAAATTAAAGCGGAGAAATTGATTTCATCCATTGATTCTTTGATTACGACAGTTCAATTAATATTGAATAAAAATACGCGTGATAACCTTGAGAAGAGTTTTGAAAGTATAAAATATACAATCAAAAATATTGAAAATATTTCTTTCAAAGTAGATACATTAATGGTTACAGAACAGTTTCGTATAAAAAGAATTTTACTGAATGTTGAATCAATTACAAATAATCTAAAAAATAATAATGAACAGATAAAAAATATTATTGTGAATTTTTCGGCGGTCAGTGATTCTCTTGCAAAGACTGATTTTGCTAATACGTTAAGAAGTGCAGATAAATCATTGGCTCAAGTTTCGCAGATTGTAACTAAAATCAATAAAGGCGAAGGAAGCCTCGGAGCACTGATTAATAATGATACGGTTTATAATAATCTCAATCAGGCAACAAAACATCTTGATGAACTAATTACTGATATCAAATCTAATCCTCACAGATACGTTCGTGTTTCAGTTTTTGGCAGAAATCCGAAAAAAGATTCTTATGTAAATCCTTCAGAAAACAAAGGGAAAAATAAATAAAGAATTTTATAGAAAATAACACGCAACATCTGCACGGTTTTTGTATCTTTTGATTTTGTATGATTTGATATGAAAAATATTTTTCTGATAATATTCTTGTTTCAATCGTTTTGGGTCTTTTCTCAAAAAAAAACTTCTGATCATTTGAAGTCCAATGATAGTATTGTCAATGATACTGCCAAATATGTTGAGTTGGAAGAGATTAAAGTTTATCCAAACAAAACGTTTCTATCTGAAAAAGAAAAACGAAAATTTGATCACTTGGTCATGCATGTCAAACGAGTTTATCCGCTTGCCAAAATTTGCGAAATGAAATATTTTGAATTACAGAAATTGGTTGAAGGCAAGTCTGATAAGGAAAAGAGAAGGCTTATGAAACAAGCCGAAGAAGAAATCAAAGATCAATATTATGATGAAGTTACACAACTGACTTTTACACAAGGAAGAATCCTCTTGAAACTGATTGATCGGCAAACAAAACAAACTTCATATAAATTATTGAAAGATTATCGTGGCTCTATTCGAGCTGTTTTTTGGCAATCTATTGCGCGTATTTTCGGTGCAAATCTTAAATCAGAATATCATCCAGAATCAAATATTGAAGACAGGAATATTGAAGAAATTATTAATCTAATAGAATGTGGAATTCTTTGAAGAAATTAATCTTTTTGATTTGAATTAAACAGGCTTTAAAAATTGACGATATTGTTTTAACTTTGCAATTCAATATTTTGTTTTAAAAGATTATAATTTTTTGATTATGCCAAAATTAATTCAATATTATTCTACCAATTTAAAAAGTGAAAAAGTTCCTTTCAAAGATGCATTGCTTAAAGGGCTTGCACCTGATAAAGGGTTGTATATGCCAGAAATGATTCCTCAACTTTCTGAAGAAAAAATTGAATCTTTTTCAGGGAAAGAATATTATGAAATTGCATTTGACGTAATGCGTGAATTTCTTTTCGAACAAATTTCAGATGAAGAGCTTTTATTATTGGTAAAAGATGCATATAATTACAGTGTTCCGCTTGAAAATGTTTATGACAGAAAATATATCATGCGTCTGGATCAAGGACCAACAGCGTCTTTCAAAGATTTTGCCGGTCGCATGATGGGACGCTGGATGCAATATTATCTTCAAAAACAAAATCAAAAATTATTGATTCTTACTGCAACTTCAGGCGATACAGGAAGCGC
>Ga0209697_10003191_pt1 | contig 22556 bp, 19 predicted proteins | sample AliMusrvi5mmetaG_FD_184115 | JGI IMG/M metagenome (GOLD analysis project Ga0209697, IMG submission 184115) | Freshwater lake bacterial and archeal communities from Alinen Mustajarvi, Finland, to study Microbial Dark Matter (Phase II) - Alinen... | ecosystem: Environmental > Aquatic > Freshwater...
ATATAAGCTATATTGACCGGGTTCTTCGTTTACGGGGATAGGCCGGGTCAGATAGTTTTGAATTTGCGCGGCCAGTATGATGTTAAAGCTATGCGGGTATTCTGGCTGGCCGGTATTGGAATCATCTTTGCGCGGATGCTTTTCGCCGTTGAAGTCGGTGATGAACACATCTAAATCATTGAGAAAAACCCGTGATGTCCCATAAAAGCGCAGACCAGCCGCCGTGTTTTTCCACTGGGTTTCCCATTTGCCCAAAGTATCTTCGTTTTCAGCAAAGGTTTTGCCCAGGTCGCCGGGGCTGAACCACGGCAAGGTTAGAAACACGCCAATCTTGACTTTATTCCTGTCGCTTGCCCATTCGCGTAGTTTCTGAGCGATGACAGGCGCACCGCCCGATCCAGTGCCGCCGAAGGTCGAGCCAACCACCGCCACCCTAGGCGAATCCGAGGATTCCATCGCCTGTTTGAGCAATTTTAAGGAGCGGTCGTCTTCGCCATTATGCAGTTTGTCGAAAATAGCCGTGGCACCGACGTTGGGCCTGGCAAAGAAGCCCTCGGCGATCAGAAGTTCTTGCTCAAGCTTGCCAAACAAGCCATCCAACACTCTTTGTTTGTGTTGGTCATCCTGGCCTGGACGGTTGCCGATGAGGTATTCTGTGAAGGTCTGCTTATTGCCTAAAGCACTATCCGAACGGTAAGGGTAGAGCAAATGAAGCGGGGGTCTGCGACTGGCGGAAAGACCTTCGACCAAGCGGCTGTGCAGCTTTTCGATCTCACCGTACAAGCTGGGTTTGGCCACATTATCCCTAATTAATTCCTTTAGATCGGCATCTAATATGTAAATATCCGGTAGTTTTTCACCCGGCACACCGGCCATGGTCGCATAACGCAGAAAATGCGACACAACGGTTTGCCCACTACCGCCCACGGCAATGATTATACGCTTAGACTTTGACACAATATCCTCTCCTATAATGACTTAACCGAATGCTTCATTTGATGACAAGCTGTTTGTAAAGCAACAGCCCTAATCCATACAATGTCCAAGTCCATAATATCAATAACGTCGCATAAAAAAACTTGACTTCCCCTGTCGTCAGCGGACGGTAGTCTAGAACGCCTTGCTGATAATGCCGGATGAAGAATTTTATGCCTATGGCCTCAACATTTTCTCTGGCCTCTATGCATTCCCCAGGCCGCAAGTTTTTAGGTGCGGCCCATTCGTTGGCTTCGCGCTGTTCGTTCACGACGTTGTCTTTGAAGCAATCCTCGCTGAACCAACCGAAAAAGTTCTTGTTCACCTGCACAGGGAGCACAGCCAAGGCGTAGATCGATAGTAGAGCGACGAAAAGAGGGACAACCGCATCATACGGCAAGAACTTCTTATGCAGAATGTAAAAAGAGGCAAGCGACACGAGACCTGACACAATCACCACCAGATAGAGCCATTTAGAGAAAAACTCCGGGTATTGGGGGTCTGTCGCGGCATCGTCCGGCGCGGCCCACCCAATCCCGAACGCCATGCCAAAAATGGCGATCAATAAAATCATTACCAAAACATTCAACTTTTTCATAAGGGCATCCATAGGGAGTAATCGTACAATCGGCAAATGCAATTTCCACACCAAGGAATCCAGCACCTATGGCAATCGGAAGTACTTAAATGTTTTAGATTATTGCACTAATTTTACGGCTTCGGGTAGAGCCTGAGGAAATGCTGAAAATCATTTAAGATGACAGTCCGTATGGATCGCATCTTAGCCGATTTTGGCTGCTTTGTGGAAGAGTGCAATTTGACTAACAGTGCTCACGCCCCCTGATAGGCTGAATTTAAGCACAGTAGCGCAGACGTTGCCTTTATATTAAACTCTGACGGTACGCACACACCACGGTACTATTGTCGGCAATGGGTTGTCGACCTATGGCGATTTGTTTTGGAGTGTCAAGGCTTGCCTTGGCAGGCAAAGCGAGCTTTGCCACTCCATGCCTAACATCAGTTAAATAAGAATCTTTTTGGCTATCTATAATATTGACCATGAGGAACTGCCTGTGACGGACGATGAATTTGAGCATATAGTCCATACATACCCCTATCCAATTGCTAGTAGTTTCAATCGGTTAGGCACCTTGGATTGCCTAAGACTAGGCCAAAGTCGGCTTACCCTTATTTTTGAAACCGCCGAAGCAGTGAGCCGGTTTCTGGGCTCACTGGTTTTATGTTGCTGCCGTGACCATGCGGAATGCCAATCGCTTAGTCTTTCATCCATATTTAGCAGAAAATTTCCCGAACAGCTTGAAAAGCCAGCATGGGGCTGTTGGATGCAATTCGCCCGCGAGGGCCTAGGCTGGTTGCTAGAAACATCAGTTCCTCCAAATGAGTTAGCGGGTCAGTTGGCGAATTTTTATTTTGAATGTCCTCCGGAAACTGCGCACAGCGAGAGCCACGAAGCCTTGGATCGTCTGCTCAAGACCCGCAATGCTATACAGCATAAGCGGCGGTCTTTAAATTCTGAGGCCCAAATCGCCTCTGCCTGCGAGGAAACCTATGCCGATTTGGTTTTGGTTCTCAGGTCACTTAGTTTCTTGGAGAACTACAACTTAGACTACGTCGATAGTATTAATGTCAAGAAACGACGCCGCCAACTTCCAAAATTCACCCATGGACTGAAACGCATGCGTGGCGACCCAGGGTGCTTCCGCGGAAAAGATGACTCATCAATTAACAATATATTGGAAAACCGCTCCGTGCTTTTCCGGCACAGCCGCAGCGGGGATTACCTCAATCTCGACCCGCTGCTTGTCCACGAGGAAAAAGCGGGCAGTGCAGAGGATTTATTTTTCTTTAATGGCATGAACGGTTCGGCCTCTATTCATTATGCAGCCTGCAAGCAGGGCGGCAATTTCAACAGTTCGACATGCGTCCGCAGAGACGAGCTAGACGAAGAGATGCAAATCTTGCTAAATGTGCTTGCGCCGGCCAAGGAAGCCAGCCATGGCGAATGAAGCCGAAACCCCCAAGTCATCCCCTTTCAAATTCCTCGACCCTTACGGACCCGACGATATCGAGATGTTCTTTGGCCGCGACGAGGATGTCGCCAAACTCTACACCAAGCTCTATGCCTCACCCATCACGGTACTCTATGGCGAGTCCGGCGCGGGCAAAACCTCCTTGATCCAATGCGGCCTGCGCAAAAGAATCCCGCTGTATGACATGTTGTTTGTGTTCGTGCGCGTCGCCAACAATCCGGAAAGTGCCCTTCGACTAGCGCTGTTCAAGGCCGCACCACAAATCCCAGACGACGGACTAGACTTGGGCGATTATCTTCGCCTCGTCATCCGCCGCAGCCGTCAAACCGTGCTGCTGGTGTTTGACCAGTTTGAAGAGTTCCTGCTGTTCCAACGCGACAAGAATATCCGGCATCGCTTCGCCACCCAGTTGGACGGCTGGCTGGAGGAAGGCTTGAACCTGCGCCTACTCTTCGCCATCCGCCAGGAATTTCTTGCCCAACTCACTGATTTGGAAAAAGACTTGCCGGGTCTATATGACAACCGCTTATGGCTTAGGCGCATGGACCCTGAGCAAGCCAAGGAGGCGATTACCGGCCCATGTCAAAAAGCGGGTGTAGGCATTGATGACGGCTTGGTTCGCTCGTTGTTGGATGCGTTGAACAGCAACGGCCAGGGCATAGACCTGCCGACCCTGCAAGTCGTATTGGACAGGCTCTACCGACAGGCCCTAGCGAATTCGGACTCCACTCCTGTCCTAAGCGAAAAAGCCTACCAAGACCTAGGCCAAATCCATAGCATCCTCAGCCAATTTTTGGACGAGCGCATCGCAGAACTGGGTAAGCAAGGCGAAGTTGCCATGCAATTGCTCAAAACCTTGGTCACCCCCGAGGCAACCCGACGTTCGGCTACGCAACAGGACATTGCCCGCTGGCTGGACCGCCATTTCCAGATGCAGGTATCCGAGGACTCTCTGCGCGATTTACTAGACACTTTAGTGAATATGCGCATCCTCCGTGAAGACCCCGACCGCCATTGCTTTGAGCTCCGCCATGACACCTTGGCCCCGCATATACGAAGCTGGATGAGCAAAGCGGAACAGGATGTTGAGTTTTTTCGAGAATCCTTGCGCTACCGCTTCAGGGGATACCAACGCAATAAAAGCCGCTTGCTGGATGCAAAATTTATTGATGACTTGACACCGCATGAAGACCGGCTGAGCTTGGATGAGGATTTGGCAAAATTCGTACAAGCAAGCAAGGATGAAATCCAAGCTGAAAAGGAGCGGTTGCGGAAACAGAGCCAAAAACAGCGGACAATTTTGGGGGCTATTGGATGTTCCTTTCTATTGTTGGCATTGTTCTTTATTGCGCAATGGTGGCTGGCAGAAGCCCGGAAAGGATTTGCCGAGGATAGTTCCAAAATGGCAAAGCATGGTATTGAAGACTTGTTCAATCTGATTATCGAAGAAACGCAGACCAGCAAACCAGGGCAGCTCAGCAAACCCGGCATGGGCAATTTGCGCAAAAAATTGCTGAAAATAGTGATTGTCTTTTACAGCGATAATGCTGATCCCCCCAAGGACGACATTAACTCGCGGACGGAACTCGCTGGAAACTTGTTTAAAGCGGGCGATATCGAGCAAAAGCTGGACGACAACAATGGCGCTATAGACTATTATCAGAAAGCTAAAAATTTGTATATTGACTTGTCGCGCAATCCTTCAGGAAATTCTGAATATACTAAGAATATCGCCAAATGCCTAACTAAACTAGGTATTCTTCAATATAACTCTCAACATACAACAGAGGCATTAAGTTATTTCAATAATGCATTGGATATTGAAAACAAATTGCCTCAGGAATTTCAGAAAAAACCGGAAAGCCAGATCATACTGAGTGATATTCACAGTTATTTAGGGTTTATCCAACATAATTCCCATGATTGGGAGAAATCCCGTATATCGCTTCAAGAGGCTATAGAAATTAAAAAATCGCTAATAGATAAACATCTATCTGATGAGGCAGATCAACAGAACAACTTAGTCTATTTGTATGACCAAATGGGCGATCTTCAACGCGAATCTAAAGCCTCATCTCGAAATATACAAGATGACCATTGGCCTAATCGTAATTGGATTCCTACTCCAGAACAAATTAGCATTTTTGATTTTGAAAAAAGCTTTAAGTCCAACGCTGAATATTACTATAATAAAGCGATAACGATTGGCGAGAAACTTGTGGATAAGCATCCAAAAGAGCCAAACTATCAGTACAATCTGGCACTCAGCTATAACGACCTAGGTGAATCTCAGTTAGAAAATGCTAAACAGGCCGACGCACAGGGTTCCTTTAAGAAAGTTGCGGAAACCTACAAGCGGCTGGCTGAAGAACACCCTGAGCGTCACAGTTTTTTCCAGAACTCTGTCGATGCGGAAAGCAAGTTGGCTTGGGTCGAGTTGTTGAACCGCAATTTCAAAGCCGCCATTTCCACCGCTAACTACGCACAAGGACTCGACCACGAACGCATAGAAATCCCTGCCAGGCTTGCACATGGTCTACTTTTCGACGGACAAAACGAAGCAGCATGGGCAATCTACAAAGAATACAAAGATGCGAAATTGGACAACGGCCAAACTTTTGCCAATATCGTGTTGGACGATTTCAAGAAACTTCGTAATAATGGCATCATCAACTCAGAAATGGCGCAGATCGAGCGGTTTTTTCAAGATTCTGCCCCTAAAGGGACGCCTTGACACCCGCAGGCTCACTGCCATCAAGTGGCTACCAACTTAAGGCGGGGCAGTTCAAGGCCGTTCGTGGTGAGTCCTGAGCTTGTCGAAGGATCGAACCATGAACGGCTTAACCGTCCACCCTTCGACTGCTCGACAGGCTCGCAGCTCAGGGCGAACGGTTAAGCTTTGCGCCTGTCTCGCCTTAAGCTGATAGCCGTTTTTTATAAGATGTTTCTAAATTTCCTTCCCAACATAAAATAGAACCTTTGACCGAATTAGGGTATGCGGCTATGAAACCCATTGTTTTCAAAAGCATTAAATACACCTTGGTGGCGTTATCCATCATGGCGATAATCTTGTTTTCAGTGAGGGCCTATGTTGCCCAAGGCGGTGCGCCTCTCGAATCTTGGCATCGGTTTGTCCCGCATGAGATGAGCGTGGAAGAACTCAATCAGTCCAACTGGGATGGCTATCTTAAGGCCGAGGCGGCAATCTTCGATACATTGCGGACTGAAATCACGCAGCAGTTGGACACAAAAGATCAAGTTCCTTACAACCGCTATTTCGAAGGCAGCCCAATCTATCCAGGCCGATTCCCCCAAGATTGGAATCGCTCTTATGTGCTTGAGCCGGAGGGTCCGCCCGTCGGCGCGGTCGTTTTCCTGCACGGGCTGACCGATTCTCCTTATAGCTTGCGCCATATCGCCCGCCGCTATCGTGCTCACGGTTATGTGTCAGTGGCAATTCGGCTGCCGGCTCACGGAACCGTTCCGGGAGCCCTGACCAAAGTGAGATGGCAAGAATGGCAGGCTGCGACTCGTCTGGCAGTCCGCGAGGCCCGCAGACGGACAGGTCCCAACGCACCGTTGCATATCGTTGGATTCTCGAATGGCGGCGCCCTCGCACTCAAGTATGCGCTGGATGCTCTCGACGACGACACCTTGGCGCGACCAGATCGCCTCGTTCTTATTTCGCCGATGATTGGACTCACGGGATTCGCCCGTTTCGCAGGTCTGGCCGGTCTCCCGGCGATCCTGCCGCCATTCGCCAAAGCGGCCTGGCTCAGCATCATACCCGAGTTTAATCCGTTTAAATATAACTCTTTCCCTGTCAACGGCGCACGGCAAGCCCACCAGCTTACGGTGGCTTTGGAAGACAGGATGGTGCAATATGCGCGTGAGGGGCGGCTCGCCAAACTCCCGCCCGTGTTGACCTTCCAATCACTGATTGATTTTACGGTCAGCACCAGCGCCGTGGTGTCCACCCTACATGCCTTATTGCCGAAAAACGGCAGTGAACTCGTGCTGTTTGACATGAACCGCGCCGCCAAGCTAAGTTTACTGTTGAAGCCCGGCTTGGAAACCAAGCTGACGCGCATCCTTCCTCCGCCGCCCCGCTCATTCAGGACAGTCGTCATTACGAATGCCAACCCTGGAACTGGCGAAGTCGTCAAAAAGGTGATAGAGGCTGGCGAATCGACTGAGCAGTCACAACCGTTGGGTTTGTCTTATCCATCTGACGTTTTCTCGCTCTCCCATGTTGCCCTGCCTTTCCCCCCCGACGATGCGTTATACGGCATGCAGCCCTCAACAGCCGAGGATTTTGGCATCCAGCTTGGCACCATAGCCGCACGCGGAGAACGCGGCGCACTGATCATGAGTTTGGACGGACTGTTGCGGACCTCATCCAATCCGTTTTTTTCCTACATGACAGACCGCATCGAGGAAGGCATCACTTCAACGCCGCCCCAAACGCATCAATAAGCCGTTATTAAAAGTGTACAGGGTCTTGGTCATCGTTAAGCCCGATGGGTGAGTTTGTGGAGTGCGGCGACTCGTCGCCGCATGGTTCGGAAAGCGGCGACAAGTCGCCGCACTCCACATTGGGTGGGCTGAACGATGACCAAGGCTGTGTACAGGCATCATTTAACTTGATTTTAAACCGCAATAAATTAGGAGACATACCCGTGTGTGACAACCATGAGAAAGAAGTCAACGGCTCTGATCGCAGGGCATTGTTGAAATCCGTTGGCGCAGTCTCGTTATTGGGGGCGCTAGGTTCGGGTTTTATTAGTGAAGTAGCCCATGCGGCCGCTTGGACCAAAGCGCAACGTGACACCATGACTCCCGACGAGATCATTGCCGCCATGAAGAAAGGCAATGATCGTTTTCGCAAAGGAAAAAGCCAAGCGCACAACTACCTTTCCGAACAGCGTAAGGTGAGTGCTTCGGGACAGTATCCCGCAGCCGTCATTCTTTCCTGCATTGATTCACGCGCACCCGCCGAGATACTCATGGACTTGGGGGTGGGGGATGTTTTCAACGCCCGGATCGCGGGCAACATCTCTAATGACGATCTTCTTGGCAGCATGGAGTTTGCCTGCAAGGTTGCAGGTGCCAAAGTCATTCTGGTGATGGGCCATACCAAATGCGGCGCTGTCATGGGTGCCATTGACGGGGCGGAGCTTGGGCATCTGACCGGCTTGCTGGCGAAGATACGGCCGGCAGTCGATGCGACGAGTTATCAAGGCGACCGTTCAGCTAAAAACAATGGCTTTGTCGATGCCGTGGCACGTAAAAATGTCGAATTGACGATAGCCAATATAAAGGACGGTAGCGCTGTATTGAGTGAAATGGTCAGTGCGGGCAAACTCAAAATAGTGGGAAGCATGTATGACATCGAAACGGGCGCATTGGAGTTTATCTGATAATTGAAGGCCCAAAATCACCGGATTGGGCCTTCTTTCATGCAGTCGTTAACTCTCCTTGCGCGGATGTGGCTGCGCTTTGATAGGCTGCGCCAAGTGTCTATGCTTATTATTGAGAAGACAGACTTGCGGAACGACCTAAAGATACTGTAACCTTGCGGAAAGAGCGAATAATTATAGGTTTTGCAACAGCGTATTCATGAGGAGTCAAGCGCATGAGAAGTTTGTGGACGATTTTATGGGCCGCGCCGTTATTATTAAGCGCATGTGCCAGTGTTGATGTGCATACGGACTATGACAATTCAGTCAATTTTTCGCAATATACGACTTATTTCTGGAAAAAGCTCCCGGAATCCAGTAACTCCCTGTTGAATGGCCGGATTGTGTCCGCTGTGGACGGGCAGTTGTATGCCAGGGGCTGGCGAAAAGTCCCGGAAAGCCAAGCCCAAACCGCATTGGCGGGTATTGTGACCGTGCGGGATGGTCAGCGCGTCGATACTTTCCATAATAATTGGGGCCCCGGTTGGGGCGTAGGATGGGGCGCAGGGGGAATCCATGGTATGTCATCATCACGGGTGTTAAATTACCAGATAGGCACTCTAATCATCGACCTGTACGACACCAAGAGCAAGAATGCAATTTGGCGTGGCACGGCATCGGATATCCTCTCCAACGACCCGTCTGCCATGCAGAGATCACTGAATGGCGGCGTTCAAAGGATGTTTGCGAATTTCCCGCCCGGCGTACCATCGAATCCTCGACCGAATTAACACGGCTTCCCACTGTATCGGCATTAATATGCGGACAGCAATTTTCAGTTTGGCTCAAAGCCTCGTCATTTCGGCAGGGATGCCGAAATCCAGGCCAAGGACGGTAACAAGTGAACGGATTAAAGCCCATCATAATCAACAAGCTTGCCATCCATGGTCGCTGGATTTCGGCATCCCTGCCGAAATGACGAGATTATATTTATCTTTTCTGGCGCAAACTGAGAATTGCTGATATGCGGATATCTTATAACTTCAATCAAAAGCTTGCATTACTTATTGGCCTTGCGGGATTGATAATTATAGGTGTCTTTTTGTTGCCACCCATCCCGCAGGATGCCGCCTACCATCAATTCGCGGATAAGAGTTCCTACTGGGGTGTTCCAAACTTCTGGAATGTGGTAAGCAATTTGCTATTTCTTTTGGTTGGTTTACTGGGCATGCGGGATATAGTCAGAGGGAGACTTGCCATCTTGCCGGAATTCAGGGTTGGCTACCTGACTTTCTTTATCGGTGTGGCCTTGGTCTCCCCTGGCTCAGCGTATTATCACTTGACGCCCGGCAACGCAAGCCTGTTATGGGACCGCCTGCCTATGACTATCGCGTTCATGGCACTTTTTGTGATCGTCATCGCCGAATACCTGTCTGTCCCAGCGGCGCAACGACTATTGTGGCCTATGGTGGTCATTGGCATTTTTTCGGTTTTTTACTGGCATATCACTGAGTTGAAAGGTCAAGGCGACCTTCGCCTCTACGGTGTAGTTCAGTTTCTTCCCATGCTATTGATTCCTTTGATGCTACTGCTTTTTCAACCCACTTTTAGCGGGGTAGGCTACCTTTGGGTCATGTTAGGCGCTTATGTCGGAGCCAAACTGAGCGAATCACTCGATGAGCCGATTTTCCGGCTGTTTCATTTCATAAGCGGTCATAGCATCAAACATCTCTTGGCTGCCTTAGGAGTCTACTATTTTTGGCTGGGCCTTAGGCGGCGGAAAAAACTCGCATCCAACTAATACAGCGTTTTTTTAATGTCGATTGATTACTTTATTTACCTTTGGCGGCAAGGGGTTGCCGCCCTACGACCCTTGTTACGCAGTAGGTCGGCAACCCTTTGCCGACATGGATGTACATTAAGTAACTAATAGATATAAAAAACGCTGCATATTCAATGCGCTTCGGTCGGGGTGTCCGATAATGAAGGGCCATTTTTATTTTGGGTGTTTCTCACCGGGAAGTAGCCAGGCGGGGCCTTTCTCCAAGGATAGCCACGTTTAGCTAGATCGTAACCGGCATCAAAAAGCAGGTTCATCACCCGGTTGTCGAACTCGTCTTCCCGGTTAGTGTCCAAGGAATCGGGAATAAACGCCAAATGGAAATCAAGCCTGTCTCGCCGCGCCGTGGTAAAAATGCGGAAAAGATCGCCGATGCCTTGCGCTTTGATTAATGAAGAGATTGAGCGAGGGCCGATGGACTGCACTCGAGGATTAACCTCCTGCCAGTCAGGTTTAAGTTGGCTGTTGCGGATGACGTATACACGGGCTTCGCGGTTGGGCAAACCGTCGTTTGAATTGTTCCTGAACTCCTGCGGGTCCAGCATCGAGCCATAGAGGAATACTTGGTTCATCACCCCGCCATCGACATGCATCTCATCGAAGCGCTGGCCATCGGCTTCGACTTTTAGAAAAACGGGAGGGAAGGCCACCGGAATGGCGGCCGAGGCAATCATAATATCGCGGAACAAACTGAGTGCCTTTGGATGCCCGGATGCGGCAATTGCACCCATGTTCCAAACCACCGGGCGCTGGGCGTCGAGTGCTGTCGTACTGATGTAAAGCCGCCGACCTTTTAAATGCTCGGCAGCCACATCTGCAAGCATCTTCTCATCGACAATCTCGGCGGTCAGCTTGGCAAGGGGATCGTTAAGACCGAGGGAATCCGGCCTTAACACTATTGCGAGAAGCGACCTCATCAAAAAGATATCCCTGCCTGATATCGTCGTATACGCCTGTCTCAACTTTTCGTCGTAAGCAGGCCCAAGGAAAGCAAAGGGCGCAGTCAACGCACCTGTGCTGACGCCGGTAACCAGCTTGAAACTGGGGCGTGAACCGGATAGGGTCCACCCACATAATAAGCCTGCGCCAAATGCCCCGTCACCGCCACCGCCCGAAATTGCCAAGACGTTGACAATAGGCTCTTTTTCGAACAAACCGCTGTGTTTTTCCTGCTCCCTGGCCGCAAGCGCGTCCTGTTGAAAAACCGGGCTAAATTCGTCCCCCCATGCTCTTACCCCTGGCATTCCAGGTATTTGCACCAAGGGTTCGAACTTTTGCGGAGGCGGAGAATGAAGTCTAAATACGGCGCATCCCAATAACAAAACGGCAGTTGCGGCTAAAATCACGAACCTAAGGATACGGAAAGGCTCGTGGTTTATTGCCACCCTCCACCGGACATCATCTGCCATAACGCCCTGTCTAGTTGTCGATATAGGCATGGCGGATACCGTTGTTTGGGTAAGTTTGCCAGACTTTAGGCAGGTTTGCGGGTGGGGCGAAGAGAGCATGTGACATAGTTTCGTGCTTGATATATTCTAGGGTTTCCAAAACCGTATGCGGTTGCCCGCTGTACAGGCGGCGGTAGTAAGTTTTCGGTGAACGCTTTTAAATTCCATAAAAATAAAAGGACTCGGCAGGAACGATGATGCCGTTCAAGGAGCCTCTGTTGCCATCAGACTGAGACTAAGGACTTTAGAGCATCTTGACCGTTCAGGCAAGTGATGCGGCCTTATCATAATCAAATATAATGACAACTGTTAGTTGCCAATTAGGAAGGGAACTCTACAGTTCGCTTTGGACCCTAATTTTTCAGCTATCCTCACAGGATTTGCCTTCTTTACATTCCATTGATTCGGGAAGCCCTTATGCGCCAGTTTCTGCTTTTTTCAGTATTGATCCTCATCTCCGGTTGCGCCATCATTAAGGGCTACCAACTCGATCAGCGCCATGGCAGCGCCAACCCTTCCCGTTTCGACCAGGCCCCAGACCAGCAAGCCGTCGCCAATGCTCCAGTTGAATATTGGCGCGATGTGAAACCCATCACCGACAATCGCTGTGCGGTCTGCCACGGTTGCTTCGATGCACCGTGCCAATTGCAAATGGGGAGCGTGGAAGGTATCACCCGTGGCGCGAGCAAGACCAAAGTCTATGACGCGGTTCGCTTGTTTGCCGCCGAACCCAGCCGCTTGTTTGTGGATGCGCAAAGCAACGCCGCATGGCGATTGAGGGGATTCAACCCGGTCCTCAACGAGCGCGAGTCAAGCGCGGAAGCCAATCTGGACGCCAGCGTCATGGCGAGAATGCTGACGTTGAAATCCAAACACCCGTTTATCGCTGGTAGCCCACTTCCCAATGACCGCTTCGATTTTTCGCTGGACCGGAATCAGTATTGTCCGGCGATTGAAGAATTTGACGATTTCGCCAACAAACATCCTGAGTGGGGGATGCCTTATGGCTTGCCCGCACTGTCTAAGAAAGAAGAACAGACTATTAAGCAGTGGTTGGAGCTTGGCGCACCCGCCGCCGCATCCCAACCACTTTCGGAAACACAATTAGAACATGTTGCCCAGTGGGAAGAATTTTTGAATGGCGATGACCTCAAATCCCAATTGATGGCCCGCTATCTTTTCGAACATTGGTTCTTGGCGCATTTTTATTTTGACGATTTGCCGAACGGGGAGTTTTTTGATCTGGTGCGGTCCAAAACACCCCCTAGCCAACCCATCCAATTCATCGCTAGCCGAAGGCCATATGACAATCCCGGTGTTGCCAGGGTTTACTACCGGCTTAGGCCAGTCAAAGGTACGCTATTGGCAAAAACCCACATGCCTTATGCGCTCAACGCTGCGCGCATGGCACGGCTGAAGAGTTGGTTTGTCGATGACCCGTACACGGTGGGAAAACTACCCTCTTATGACCCTAAAATCGCAGCCAATCCATTCGTGACCTTTGAACAGATACCTGTGCGCTCGCGCTACCGCTTGATGCTGGACGAGGCGCAGTTCACGCTGATGGGGTTCATCAAGGGTCCGGTGTGTCGCGGCCAAGTAGCACTGAACGTCATCTCTGACTATTTCTGGGTTGGTTTTACTGACCCCGACCATGAGACCTTGGATAGCAACGCCAACCACTTGGCAAACGCCCTGCAAAACATCAGCCTACCCAGTGAACAGGAAAGCAATGCCGGTTTATTGAGATGGAGGTCTTACGCGCGTATGCAAACCCAATATCTACGCGAAAAAAGCGAATTTTTAAACCAACGCTTGGTCGGACAAAATTTACCGAATTTGGACATGCTCTGGCGAGGCGATGGCTCCAACCAAAATGCCGCGCTGACGGTTTTTCGCCATTTCGACAGCGCCAGCGTAGTCAAAGGCTTGGTCGGGAACAGGCCGCAAACGGCGCTCATCATGGGCTATACCTTGCTGGAGCGTTTGCATTATTTACTGGTGGCGGGTTTCGATGTCTACGGCAACACTGCCCATCAACTACAATCCAGGCTCTACATGGACTTCCTGCGCATGGAGGGCGAGTTTGCCGTCCTCGTCCTATTGCCTAAGGACTCCCGCGACAGTGTACGCGACGTTTGGTATCGCAATGCATCCGAGGACGTAAAACAGTATTTGAACGGGAGCAGGGCATTTTTCCTTCAGGAAAGCGGCGTGAAATATCAAACTGACGACCCCTGGCCTGAATTGCTGGGACTTTGGAAGGCACGCCTTAACCCTGTGTTAGACAAGCGTTACGACTTGACCCAAGGCAAGCTGGATAAAGAAGCTTGGGAATCTCTGCTGCAATTGTCCGGTTTGAAAGGCAGAGCGGTCTCGTTTTTGCCTGAAGTGATGTTCCTGACCATTATCGACGAAAAAGGGCAGAAGCATAACTTTAGTATTTCACACAACAGCGCCCACAGCAACATCTCCCAGATGTTCAAGGAGGAAGCCCGCCGTTTGCCTGACGAGGACACGTTGACGGTAGTCCCCGGCTTTTTGGGTGCTTACCCCAATGCATTCTACCGGCTGGAATCTTCCCGTCTGCCGTGGTTCGTCAAGATGGTCGAGAATCTGCGATCCGAGGCTGATTACGTGGCCCTTAGTTCCCGGTTTGCCATCCGCCGGACGGACAACCGGTTTTGGTCACATAGTGATTCGCTGATTGAGGACTATCGCAAGACCTTTCCCGTAGAAGCCGGGCTGTTCGATTACAATCGGTTTGAGAACCGCTAAGGATATAGCCGACTAACCCGCCGGTCATGCCAAACTGAGGGTAGTGTTCCAATACTGGATATGGCGACTAAAAACCTTAGCCCATAGTGCCAACGCCACCAAACTTTCAATTTGAAATGTTACCCTCCTCACTACCGCTTTTACGTTGCGCCGTTGCGTGAGAAAAATCTTTGTCAGACTCCACAGCGGTACGGCGAGGTAGCAAAAAGAAGGTCTCACGCAACGACGCAACGTTAAGAGCAAAACATTGTGGGCTGTAAACGATAAGGCGATAACGATGTCCAGCCGAGCCACGCTTATAGCGGTTGAGTTCGCATTCGATACGGAGATTGGCTTGCCGTCTGGGGCATGTCAAGGTGGGCGAGTATCGAACCCGAGTGTGAACCGCTAAAACGAGCCGATCTAACTTTTTAACACGCTACCTCATCTCCACGTCTGAATCACTACCATTTGATTGACAGGATTCGTCGATAAGCTGCTATAGTGAGGGCATCTTACCTTCCAAGATGGCAAAAGGCATGACGCAACCCCTCCTCTAGGTAATGAGGACAACCTCTCCGACTTTATTATGCAAGAACAACAGATTATTTCTATCGTCAAACAACAGCGAGAATACTTTAATAGCGGCGTAACTCGTGCCTATCAACATCGTGTGGATGGTTTGAATAAGCTGAAAGACGCTTTAAAACGCTATGAACAGGAATTGCACATTGCCTTGAAGCAGGATTTGGGCAAGTGCGAATTTGAAGCTTTTTTGGCTGAAACCGGTTTTTGCCAGCATGAAATAAGCGAAACCCTCAAAAAGCTTAAAGGCTGGATGAAACCAACACGCACTCGGACTGCCTTGCTTAGTCAGCCGGGCACCAGCCGGATTTACTATTCGCCAATGGGGGTCAATCTGATTATTGCCCCGTACAATTACCCGGTCAATCTGTCTTTTTCACCGTTGATTGCCGCGATAGCCGCCGGTAACACCGTGGTGTTGAAAACATCGGAGATGACCCCAGCGTGCAGCGCGGTAATTCAAAAAATACTGGAAGAAAACTTCGATCCGCGTTATATCGCTTATATTCCGGGCGAAATTGCCGAAACGACTTTGCTTTTGCAACAAAAATTCGATCATATTTTCTTCACCGGCAGTCCCCGTGTCGGCAGCATCGTCATGGTTGCGGCAGCAAAAAACCTGACACCGGTGACCTTGGAACTGGGTGGCAAAAGTCCTTGTATCGTGCATCATGATGCGAACCTGGATTTGGCTGTCAAACGGATTTGCAACGGCAAATTCATGAATGCCGGACAAACCTGCATTGCCCCGGATTATGTGCTGGTGCAAAGGGATGTCAAGGAAGCCTTCCTGCAAAAAATGCAGCAACGCATCCGTGAATGTTATGGCGATGAACCCGAACAAAGCCCGGATTTTGGCCGTATCATCAATGCCAACCATTTCGCCCGCATTTCGGCAATGATAGACCCGAAGAAAGTGCTTGTCGGTGGTCAGACCAATGCCGAAACGAATTTTATAGCCCCTACTGTCTTGCGTGACTGCCAACTGGATGACAAGGCTATGCAAGAGGAAATTTTCGGGCCTGTTTTACCCGTGCTGGATTACAGTGACTTTAACGAAATCTATGAAGTCGTCTCCAAATTACCCCAACATCCTTTGGCTTGTTATATTTATTCTTCCAGTGACACCGTACAGCAGGAACTGATCGCCAATATTCAATTTGGCGGGGGCTGTATCAATAACTGTGTCATGCACATCGGCAATTCCTACTTGCCATTTGGAGGCGTTGGGGAAAGTGGCATTGGCAGTTACCATGGTATTCACGGTTTTGAACGTTTCTCGCATAAAAAGAGCATCTTGAAATCGGCGACATGGATCGATCTGCCATTAATGTATGCGCCTTATAAAGACAAAATTAAATTTTTGCGCTGGATTTTGAAATAGCTTTATGTCCTAGCAATTCTCAGTTTGGCTCAAAGCCTCGTCATTTCGGCAGGGATGCCGAAATCCAGGCCAGGGACGGTAACAACTGAACGGATTAAAGCCCATCATAATCAACAAGCTTGCCATCCATGGTCGCTGGATTTCGGCATCCCTGCCGAAATGACGAGATTATATTTATCGTTTCTAGCCCAAACTGAGAATTGCTGTTTATGTCCTCTTTACAGCTTTTGTAAATATCCCTATTATACACTGCCGACTTCTGTAATATTTTCCGGAACCCTGAAAATCGAGGATTCCGACGCGGCTTATATTACAGGGATGCCGAAGAAATATTACAAACCCACAGCACTAAACCAGTTAACAACACATGAGGTTATTATGAGCGTTTTGATCGTGATTGGCTACGAAGACCAGTTTAAGGCGGAAGAAGTACGACTGAAGGTAATAAAATTGCAGCGCGACTATCTCATCGACTTGGAAGACGCGGTGGTTGCCGTCAAAGACCAAAAGGGTAAGGTCAAGCTTAACCAGATCCACCAAATGACCCAGGCGGGTGCCGCGAGCGGTGGGCTGTGGGGCGCGTTGATAGGCATGCTGTTTCTCAACCCGCTGCTCGGCGTGGTCATCGGCGCTGGGACGGGGGCTCTTTCCGGTTCTTTGACGGATGTAGGCATTAACGACAACTTCATGAAGGAAATCGCGGCGGCCTTCCAGCCCGGCACTTCCGCGCTGTTCGTGTTGGCCCGCACCACCACGCCAGACAAGGTGATGGATGAACTGAAAGGATCTGGCGGCAAGATTCTCCAGACTTCGCTATCCAAAGAGGGCGAGGCCAAGCTGCAAGCCGCGCTGGACGCACAACCGGAAGAAGTCCAAGCCGAAATAGAGTAGTATCCTTTAAGGATGGGCGCTTAGAAGTTGCGCCCATCCTTATTCAGGCTCACCAATTTCCCGTCAAACCGATGAACGGCCCATTCAAAGTCGCGCTGGTGGCGGTGGGTCCATCCCTGTCAACCCTGTAGCGGACAGCCTTGTAGCCCGCTTCCACTGAGGTGGGGATGTCGAAGAGTGTCGTGCGGTAGCCAATCTCCCCCATGAGACCACCGGTAAAGTCCACGCCTTGGACGCCGAAGCCGCCGAAATTGACATTCGTCAGCACATATAAGTTGGGTGTCAAGTCGAAAGCGATCCGTCCGCCGATCAGAGGACTGGTGAATGAGTGGTTAGTCGAGGGGCTAAGCTGGATAAAGCCGCCAGGGCCTGAAAACGAGACGCTATTTTCCAGCCAAAGGGTGCGTGCCCCCACGTAAACATCCAGCATATTGGGGCGTTTTTTACCTTGATAGTCGCGAATTTCCGAGGCTTTGACACCAAAAACCCGGTACATCAGGCCGTAGTCCATCAGGCCCAACTCACTGTTGATGCCTTCGCTAACCCGTCCAAACACAGGATTCAGTTGTAGGTTAATATAATTGCCGTCCAGGTAGAAGGCGAAACGGTCATAGTGCGCTTCGAAGCGGCCCATGAACCCGAGCGGGACGCGCCTCGATTTATTGACGATGTCAATGAAATTGACATCGACCGAGCCAGTGCGCTGGTCCCCCGATAAACTGCCATCAATGCCGGGTAGCCACAGGTAGGTCGTCAGGTTGAAGCCCCAAGGGCTTGTGCCGACGGGCTTGTCCAAGGCGGGTATCTTGGGTGTTTCATCAGAACGGACCGAAGCCGTAAACAGCGCGGCAGCTAGAAACGCCAATGCCAAGTGATGGCAAGAGGGTTTGTTTTGCAAGGGGTTGGGCATCGTTTGTATTCTCCAAATCATTGGCCGTCAATGGGAGGTATTCGGGCGGTGCCTTCAACCACAGTCAGATGTTTGTAGGCAAAAGGAAAGATATTTCATAACGGTAAGCTGTTGATTCTGTTCGTGGTAGGTCCTGAACTTGTCGAAAGTTCAGGACACGAACAGAATCAAATTATAAAAATTAGGGTTTTTCTTTTCCTGATGTCCAATCGGACAAGCGGTTTGCCGCAGACTCGGACCAGAAGTCCATGGCGTTCTGCACGTCGCCCCACCGCCACTGGAAACCGGCGGTGATCGACCCGGACCCCAGGCGCTTATCCACGATGGCCGCGAGCACTTGCCCACTTGCGGAATCCTCCAGCTTGGCTTCCACTTGGGCGCCGCCTACGAAGGGGAAAGTCCCCGTTGCCAGATATTTGACGCTGGACAACAAGCGTGCCTGGGGAACGATCATGGAGATGGAACGCAACAGCGGGGTGGCCGAATCCGCATCCGTCAGGGCCACAGTCAACGTCATCACCCCCGGCCCTGGCTCGTCCACTACCTGGAATTTCTTGCCCAAATGTTCCTTCAAGCTTTGTTGGAAAAAATTGACCAGGGTTTGCCGGTCGGACTGGGGAATCTTGGCCTCCTCGCTGCCCCAATAGGTCACCGGGGCGATGATGACCTTATTATATTGGCTCCAATTGACATCGGGCCTCACGTAACGCAGGCCCATTTGCCCTTTGCCGCCGGGGGTCAGCTTGTCGCAGTATTTGCCGATCAGCCCACACTGGGTTTCAGCCTGGGTGATGGGTGCTTTTTGCACAGTGGAGCAGGCGGTTAAGAACAATGTGCCTAAGCCTAGCAACACGGCAATATTTACAGTACGCATTGATGGGTGTTTCATGGCGATCTCTTTGTCGAGGTTGATGAATATGGGTAACTTAGGTTAAGATTAACGATTGAAACAACCCCTCTTCGGGACTGCACTCATGTTTTCGCTAATCAATTATATTGCATTCTGAAGGATTTCGCATGGAATAAGGCTTGGGCAAATCAACGCTGCCTGTCGGTGCTCAAATAAGGAATCTGATTGCGTGAGACCGATGCATGCAGCAGCCCTGCCTTCACCAGCCCTCTGCTTACCCCCTGCGCCGCCGAAATCATCGAACACCTAGATGCCTGTGGCTCTGCATCAGGACAGAACTTTTTTGGAAAACTATACCCAATGAACTCGAATCATAAAAAAAACGTACAACTACAAAACGCCTTTTGTGGAACCCTTTTAGTGGCCCTTGCCTTGGCCGTTGCCGGTTGTTCGGGCGTCCGCTCGGTCTCCAATGACACCAAAGACTTGGCCGTCAAGCCGGCGCCCGATGCTGGCTTTATCGAAAATCCCGAGCGCCAGGTCAATCGTGCCGATTTGCCGTTCCAGAAAGTCTGGATCAAGCCCGGATTCAACATGGGCGCGTACTCGGAACTGGTCGTCGCGCCGGTGAATACCCAGTACATGCTGAAAATGTCTTGGCTGCATAGGCTGAGTTCGGCCAACTGGCTCCGCAATGTCAAATCCGACATCGCAGAACTCGCCCAATACTTTCATGACCAGGTGGTGAAGGAGTTTAAAAATGACCCCAAGCAGCGCTTCCAAGTCATTGAGCATCCCGAACAGCACAAACAGCCGGTGCTGCGCTTGGAACTGGCGCTGATCGAGATCAACCCTTCGAAGCCAGTGCTCCATGCCCTCAGTTGGGCAGGTCCGCTTGGGACGAGCGCCGCCGCCGGGGTCATTAACCAGCGGCGGGCAGCGTTCGAGGGACGGCTTCGCGATATGAAAACCGCCAAAGTGGTTGCCACCTTTGCCGACCGCGACATGCAAGATGTGGGTCCGATCGACCTTACCCGCCTGACTTGGTACGGGCCTGCCAAGGGCATCATGGACCGTTGGGCCAAACAGTTCGTGCAGATCGCCAACCGCAAACCTGGTGAGGCGGTCACCGATCCGACCCCGTTCACCTTGAGGCCGTTCTAAGAACAAAAGCCATGGAACTGCCGGGAACTGCGTCAGCGAAAACGGCGACCCCGCCAAACCCGCTCAAGATGCCAGACTTGATGCCGACGGACGCGGTGGGTGACTGACGCGCAACGGCAGAACCGTCTTGGAATGCTCCGGCCGGGTTTGGCAACCCCGGCAGGAACGCAGGACAACACGCCGATAAGGTTTACTTTGCCGTCTCGCGGGGGCGGCGGTGTAAAATCGGGTTTGGCCGCAGCGGAAATACCACTCCCCTGTGTTTACCACGAAATCGTTTAATCTGGAGACAATATTATGAAAACACCCCTATTGACCTTTGTCCTAGCCACCTCTTTGGCTATTTTTTCCCTTCACGCGGATGCCGGCGATAAGGAATTGAAAAAAGGCCAAGTGCCACAGCCAGTTCTGGATGCGTTCGCCAAGGCACGGCCCAACGCAAAGGTGAAGGAATTTGAAAAGGATACTAAGGATGGCAAAATTGTTTTTGTAATCGAATTCAAGGAAAACGGCATTGAGTCCGAGTATGTATTCTCCCCCGACGGAACCCTGTTAGGAAGCGGGGAGGGAATCAAGCCAGCCGAACTTCCCCCGGCGGTGGCGGAAGCCATCAAGAAGGCTCACCCTCAGGCTAAAATCAAGGAAGCCAAAAGGAAACTGCTGCCCGACGGCACAGTGTCGCACTTTGAAGTCGAAATTAAAGAAGGTCGCAAGGAATTTGAACTGGAAATCGACCCCAGTGGCAATATCCTGAAAACCGAGTCGGATTGAAACCGCAGGTTTTGATGGCCAGCTTGTAATCTCAATACTGTTGAATTAAGCCGTTCGTGGTGAGCTTGTCGAACCATGAACTGCTTAATTCTAAGACACTTGGATTTTTCCGTTCGCTCTTCGACAAGCTCAGGGCGAACGGAAAAAGCCTTAATTCAACGGTATTGGCTTGTAACCTGTCCCGCCAGCGCAAGGGCGCAATAGCGGTACTCCGCGTATTGCGCCGGATGTTTAGACCATTCACATACGGCGCAATACGCGGCAAGCCGCTATTGCGCCCTTTACGGACCTAAACGCACGGGCCGGAATTGCAAATCCCGGCCCGCTTCGCAACAAACGACGTCGTTCCGGCAGGGATTGCCGGAACCCAGAGGCCATGGAGGGCAATCTACATTCACCTCCCTGTGTTCTGGATACCGGCGAACCCTCGCTTCGCTCTCCCTTCCGGTATGACGGCTGTGTCAACAACATTTGGCTGGTTCCCAAGCTCCGGCTTGGGAACCCTTATCTTGCAAGCTCCTGCTTGGTCGTTCTTTGTGAAGCTGGAGCTTCAAAAACCCCATTCCCAAGCGGGAGCTTGGGAACGATCAAATTCACAATTTGAGCCAAAACGATGATTGTAGCCCGTCATTCCGGGCGGGATGCCGGACAAATCGGCAGGACAGCCGATTTGCACGGCTTCGCCGCCCGAAGGGTGAGAGACATGGATGTCTCTCATGCATCCAGTCAGGCCTTGGTCATCGTTCAGCCCGACTGGGTGAGTCCGTAGCCCGGATGGAGCCGCTTGCGGCGCAATCCGGGAGGACGCTGACCACGAAACCCGGATTGCGCCGCAAGCGGCTCCATCCGGGCTACGACACTCGTCGTTATACGCAAGTCAGGGAAAGCAGGAAAAGCCGTCATTTCGGCAGGGATGCCGAAAACCAGGCCATGGAGGGTAACAAGTCGGTTGTGCAGTGCTTGATTCAGGTAACATGTCAACCCGTAGTTTTATGTTCGCGGTTGCAAGGACATCTGTCGTGGCCCCCAGTTTGCCATCCTTGGACGCTGGATTTCGGCATCCCTGCCGAAATGACGGGCTTTTTTTCAATTTAACGACAAGGTATTTAACATGCGAGAAATCCCGTTTGCCCATCCCGGCGAAATCCTCAACGAAGACTTCCTGAAACCGCTGGGTATTAGCCAGTATGCGCTTTCCAAAGCGATTGGCGTGCCACCCCGGCGGATAAACGAAATAGTCCAAGGCAAACGCGCCATCAGTGTCGATACGGCTCTTCGCCTAGCCGTGTTCTTCGGCACCGATGCGCAAAGCTGGATTAATCTGCAATCACACTTCGACGCAGAACAGGCAAGGGAAGCCTTGGCCGACGTGTTGGCGCGGATCAAGCCGTATCAGGCGAAAGCAACGGTAAATTAATTGGGCTACCAACTTAAGGCGGGACAGTTCAAGGCCGTTCGTGGTGAGTCCTGAGCTTGTCGAAGGATCGAACCATGAACGGCTTAACCGTCCACCCTTCGACTGCTCGACAGG